>TARA_R110002012_G_scaffold138488_11_pt1 | contig 239136 bp, 221 predicted proteins | sample TARA_R110002012 | Tara Oceans TARA_R110002012 (sample SAMEA4396515) | marine metagenome | biome: Westerlies Biome; feature: [DCM] deep chlorophyll maximum layer (ENVO:01000326); material: water (ENVO:00002006), including particulate matter (ENVO:01000060) such as... | depth 40 m
CTGGGTTCAGACCCTAGTTGCCGGCGAACTTTGCGGCCTGCGCATGGGTTTCTTTGCGCTCATCGGCGGTCAAGGGTACCAGACCGTTGTCTGCTAGAAGACCTTCGTCGCCAATCACCGCGTCAGACACATAGGTCGAGACAAAATCACCAAGCGATTGAACAAGCTGCTGATGATCGTCCTTGATGTAGAGATACAGCGGACGTGACCCGGAATAGCTGCCATCAAGGATGGTGTCATAATCAGGTTCGATACCGTCAATCGGGATGCCCCGCAGCCTGTCGCGGTTGCGATCAAGATTGTTAAAGCCCATCACGCCATAGGATGTCGGGTCTTTTTCCAGCTTGCTGATAACAAGGCGGTCATTCTCGCCGGCCTGAATATAGGCGCCATCTTCGCGCAGGGTCCGGCACAGAAGACGGAAGCTGTCGGGGTCGGATGCCTCAAGGCTGGCGATATCGGAAAAGGTTGCACAGCCCTTATCAAGCAACAGCTGGCCCATCAGGTCACGGGTGCCAGAGGTGGGTGGCGGGCCGTAAACGCGGATTTTCAGATCCGGTAAGGATGGGTCGATGTCCGACCATTTTTCGTTTGGGTTCGGGACACTTGCCCCCTTAACCGGAATGGTCCGGGCAAGGGCTAAGAAAAGCTGACGGGCGCTTAGCGCCATGGCCGGTGCATCGTGCGACCCCAAAAGAACAATGCCGTCATAGCCGATTTTAATCTCGCTGATGTTGTTGATGGAATTGGCCGCACAAATCGCGGTTTCCGATCCGGTAATCTGGCGCGATGAATCGACGATGTCGGGATATTGTTCGCCGATGCCGCCACAAAACAGTTTGAACCCGCCACCAGAACCGGTGCTTTCGACGACAGGTGCCGGGGCATTGGTGGTTTTGGCAAAATATTCGGCGACCTTGGTGGTCAGCGGAAAGATGGTCGAGGATCCGACAATCCTGATCTGGTCACGTGCCTGTGCCAAAGACGTGGCAGAAACAAGTGCCATGGACGCGGCAATGGCAGTTAAGGCAAGCGTGCGACGCATTTGGGCCCCCAAAGGTATCCGGTGTTATCCGGTTATGGTCGACGGTCTGTCACGCCGACCACATATAAAGCAAACAGGTCGCAGCGAACCTATTCTGATTCGGTGCGAACATCCATCTTCTCTATATTCGCTTTTGCCGCATCAGCGACAGGGGTTCCGTTTGAATTTTCTATGACATTTAACCAATCGCGGCGCGCCAGATCGTTTTCGCCCTGAATGCGATGCAGGTTTCCACGTTCAAAAAGGGCCTGAACATTGCCGGGTTCCTGGGCAAGGACATTTTCGATATCGGTCATCGCCAGATCATAGCTTTTAAGCATTCGCCATGCCGTCGCACGGTAAATCAGCGCATCTGTCTGATCGGGTTCAAGATCAAGCGCCTTGTTGAGATCGTCAATCGATTCCCAATATTCCCCGGCCATGCCAAGCACCATTGCCCGGTCGATCCAAAGTTGCGGATCGTTTTTAACAATCTCAAGGGCGCGGGTTTGATCGCGCCAGGCAAATTCAAGATTGTTGGCCAACATCCATGCCTGTCCGGCTTGCGCAAGCATACCGGCCACAACGCCTCTGTCGGCAGTGCTGTCCTGGGCAAGCGCATCAAGCCTGGTTGCGGCTTCTTCGAATTTGCCAAGCGACATCAGCGATACGGCCACGCAATGACGGGCGGGTTCGCCGCCGCCCATGTCGCGCCATGCAATCGCACTTTCAAAACCGTCTTCAGGTTTGAGCTGGGCCAGTTTCAGGCAGTCTTTATATTGCTGGGCTTCTTCATTGGTCATGCCGCCATTGCTTTCGGTCTGGGCAATGGCGTCAGGCGCAAAGACAATTGCGATCATACCCGCAATCAAAAGCGGAGATGCCTGTCTTAAAAATGTGCGAGCCGGGCGTCGTACCATGGTGAAAGAAGCTCCCTGTCTGGCGAAATCGGCAGCATGCAGCATAGGGGAAAATGCCCCTAAGCGACCATGCCTGAATGTATGACGGCCCAAAAAACAGCATGAAAACGGCAAGATAATGATTGTCTTATTCATTGCGATTTTCCGGCCTGCGGCAAAAGGTGCCGGAAAGGTTTTGTCTGGACCGTGCGGGACCGTTACTGTGCGGACCATCCATTGGGTTCAGACCCGCATATGAATGCCAACGCGCAGAGGCCCTTATGACCAATAAGCTGTTTTGTTTCGGGATGGGATTTTCCGCCCGCCTTGTCGCAGATGCCCTGCATGAGGATGGATGGAAGATTGCCGGAACGACGCGGAGCCCCGATAAAGCAGCACAGCTTCGATCACACGGGATTGAACCGTTTATCTTTGCCGATGATCAGCCGATTGAAGATATCCGTGCGGCCCTAAAAGGGGTGACCCATGTTCTTGTCTCTGCGCCGCCCGGCGGGATGGGAGATCCGGTCATTCATCATCATGGTAGCGATCTGGCGATCCTGCCTCACGGCACATGGGTTGGCTATCTGTCGACCACCGGAGTGTATGGCGATCGCAATGGCGGCGAAGTCACCGAAGACGATGAATTATTGCCAAGTGGCAAGCGCGGGCGCAGGCGGGTTGCGGCGGAAAAGGCATGGTTTGATCTTGGCCGTCGTCATGGCTTGTGCGTGCAAAGTTTCCGTCTTGCCGGGATTTATGGCCCGGGACGCAACGCACTTGAAACCGTGAAATCGGGGCGGGCGCGCCGGATTGTCAAACCCGGTCAGGTGTTTTCGCGCATTCATGTCCATGACATTGCCCAGACCGTCCTGGCATCGATCAAGCAGCCCAATTGCGGAGCGGCCTATAATGTGTGCGATGATGACGCGGCCCCGCCGCAGGACGTGATTGCGCATGCCTGTGGATTGTTGGGCGTTGATCCCCCGGCTGAACAAGATTTTGCCAGCGCAACGCTGAGCCCGATGGCGGCAAGCTTTTATGAAGATAACAAACGCGTCGTAAATACCCGGATCAAGCAGGAGTTGGGGGTGAAGCTGCGCTACCCCGACTATCAGGCCGGTCTTTTGGCGCTTTATGATCAATTAATGGCAAAAAACACCGCCAACGGTGATGCTGATTAACAAAAGCGCATTGTTGACGCGGGTTTCGCGTCGTATATAACCCAAGAGCCTGCGGACACTCATATTGTCACATGTGTGGGCAATATGAGTGTCCGCAGGACACCATTTTGATCAGACCGGCCTCCGCACCCGGTCTTGAAGGCACCTAACGCCGGTGTGTCTTTCTTGGAAATTCGCCGCGGACAATGACACCGGCAAGGAGAGAGCAAGCATGGATCGTCGTATCGTAACCGTTTTTGGCGGGACCGGATTTGTCGGACGTCATATCGTCAAGCGTCTGCTTGAGCGTGAGTTTATCGTTCGTGTTCCGACGCGCAGCTTTGAACGTGTGAAAAAACTCAAACCGATGGGCTATCTGGGTCAGGTGGTTCCGGTCTATTGCGATGTGCGCAATGAAGACTCGATCAAAGAGGCAATCGACGGTTCCGAAGCTGTGATCAACCTTCTGGGTGTTTTGTATGAACGTGGGAAAAACAATTTCCTGAATGTTCACGTCAAAGCCGCCAAACGCATTGCCGAAGAATCCAAGGCATGTGGTGTTAAAACGCTTCTGCATATGTCGGCTTTGGGGGTGGATAAAAACACCAGTGCCAATTACGCGACATCCAAACTGGCCGGAGAAAAGGCAGTGCGCGATGCCTTTGCCGATGCGGTGATTTTCCGCCCGTCGGTGATCTTTGGCCACGACGACAATTTCCTGAACAAATTTGCGGGGCTTGCGCGGTTCTCTCCGGTGTTGCCGGTGATTGGGGCGCCGGGCCTGCCGAAAGTTGATCTGGGCGAAGGCAAGATCGACATGCTTGGCGATGGGGGGCCGAAATTCCAACCGGTTTATGTCGGTGACGTTGCCGATGCCTTCATGACCGCACTGGTCGAAGGCAAGTCAGCAGGCAAAACCTATGAACTGGGTGGACCGGAAGTCTATTCATTCATGGGGCTTTTGCGCGACATGCTGCACATCACCCGTCAGCGCGCCATTCTGATGCCGGTCCCGTTCTGGTTGGCATCAATCAAGGCGTTCTTCCTGCAGTTGTTGCCAGTACCGCCATTGACACTTGATCAGGTGCGGTTGCTTAAAACCGACAATGTCGTGTCCGAAGGATCAGATGGTTTTGCCGAACTTGGCATTACGCCCAACAGCGTTGAGGCCATTGCGCCGACCTATTTAAAACGTTTCTGCCCGCCGCGTAAATCGGGCGAGTTCCGTCGTTTCGTTTAACCGCGGGCATCGAACTTTCCATCCATTGGATGGCGCAAGCCGGTCGGAACGTTGTTCCGGCCGGTTTTTGTTTGGGAGAACGGGATAACCGGCTTTTGGCTTACCGGTCGCCAAGACCAAGTGCACGTCCGCGCGCATTTTCAAGATGCTGGCGCAGACTGGTGGCGGCCTGTTCCGGGTCGCGGGTTTCAAAGGCGGCAATGATCGCCAGATGGTCGGTCATCACATCTTGCAAAAGGTTTTCGGTCAGACGGAATCTTTCCTGTCGGATCAGGCGGATCTTGACGGAATTGACCTTGTAAATCTTTGAAATGATTTCGTTATCAAGCGCATCGATTATCTGGTCATGCAGGGACCAATCGACATTTTGGGCATGTTCAAGAAGCTCGGTGGTAATGCCGTTTTCCGCTGCTCTCAGGACGTCTTCGTGTTCTTTACGCAAGGTCGCCAGCGTTTCGTCACTGGCCTGTGCGGTGAACATCCGTGCGGCTTCAAGCTCAAGAAAAATGCGCAGCTGAAACGCGTTGCGGACAAGATCAAGATCGATATGGGCGACCTGCATCCCGCGTTGGGGCACGGTGGTGATCAGACCATCGGTCTCAAGCCGGGGGATCAGTTCGCGAATGGCGCCAAGCGGCATGCCGGTAATCTCGACCAACTCACGCTGGGAGATAAACTGGCCCGGTCGAATGTTGCGGGCCAACAGATGTTCAGTGAAGCTGTCATAGGCTTCGCTGCGTCTGCTTTGTCTTAGTGGCTGCCGTTTGGCGTCATTCATCAATCGTTCCCGGATTCGAACAGGCGATTATAGGTGTTTGTTATCGACTCATACTGCCCCTGATCGAGTTCGACAAGCGGCGCGCGTACGCGTCGCCATGCGGGCGTATCTGTGACATGCGCAACAAGGGCCTTGATGACCGGAGTCACCGGATATTCCAGCAGCGCATTGACAAGCGGGGTCAGGTTTTTATCAGGTTCCTTGCCATCGAGAAGCGGGATAAGAAGGCCCGGTGCAATATTGGCAACACCACAGATGGCACCCGATGCGCCGCGTTTGATCGCGGCCCCAAGCATGCGCTCATCGCCAATCAGGATATGACGATCAGAAAACCGGTCGAGCAGGGTCATCGCATTGTCCCAGTCACCAGATGAGTCCTTAACCCCGGCAATCATCGATGGATGGGCTTTGATAATGGCACCCACCATGTCCGGGGTGATCGGGGCGGCTGTCATTTGTGGGATATGATACAGAATGACGTTCAATCCAGTGTCGCTGATTGCGGTCAAAAACTGATCAAACCAGGCGACCAGCCCTGCGTTACTGACCCCTTTGAAATAATAGGGTGGGGCAACCAGTATGTATTTGCAGCCCAGCGACGATACCTGACGTGCGGCCTCAATGGCATCGGGCAAGGCCGATTGCAGAATGCCAAAAACGATCTTGGCCGGATCAATTGATGCGGCGGTCAGTGCCTTGTACGCCGGAATTGTTTCACTCAATGACAGTGACGGACCTTCGCCGGTGGTGCCGCCAAGCGTTACCGATGCGCATCCCTGATCAAGAACAGATTTCGCATGCGCGCACAGCAGTGCGGTATCGACCGCCCCGGTTTGGGTGAACGGGGTGGTGATGGCGGCGGAGATGCCGAATTTTTCGGTTCTGGGGGCGGTCATGGAGCGTTCCTGTCTGGCGCCAAAGGAGACGGCGTTTTGGCTGTTGTGATGTAATCAGTTGTCTAACACTAACATGTTAGTTATACAATAGGTATCGTGTTAGTGCAGATGTTGTTGATTCTCGTCTGCCAACCGATCAAGAATAAGAACGATAACGTAGAAAATCAGATATTTACCCGTCAGGGAGGAAACAAATGACCAAGTTACTGACAGGGCGCAGCCTTGTGAAAATTGCCTCAGCCGCGTTGTGCACGCTGGCTCTTAGTGCGACATCATCCTTTGCCGCCGACCCGGTGAAGGTGCGTATTTCGACCCCGGCGGTTGAGTCGGACTGGCACGCCAAGATGCTGACCGTGTTTAAGGATGAGCTGGAAAAAACCGCACCGGGCGAGTTCGATGTTGAAATCCATTTGAATGCCAGCCTGTTCAAACAGGGGACCGAGCCCGCCGCCATGCAGCGTGGCAACCTTGATATGGCGATGATTTCCGCACAGGACATCGCCAAACAGATCCCCGCATGGTCGGTCTTTACCGCGGGTTACCTGATCCGCGATCCGGACCATCAGAAAAAGGTGTTCAACAGCGAAGTCGGCCAGAAGTTCTATAAAATGGTTGCCGATGACATGAACATCGAAATTCTTGATGTCGGTTATCTCGGCACCCGTGAGCTTAATCTTGCTTCGGACAAGAAAATCACCACGCCTGATGACCTTGATGGCGTGAAATTGCGCATGCCCGGTTCTGATGCGTGGCTGTTCCTTGGCAATGCACTGGGCGCAGATGCGACCCCGCTTGCCTTTGGCGAAGTTTATACCGGCCTTCAGACCGGGACCATTGATGGTCAGGACAATCCGCTGCCGACGGTTAAGGCGGTGAAGTTCTATGAAGTCACCAAACAGATTGTTCTGACTGACCATTTGGTCGATGCGATTTTCCTGTCGATGGCCAAGGACACCTATGACGATTTGAGTGCAGAACAGCAGGAAAAGGTTCAGGACGCCGCGGCTGTTGCCACCGCCTATAACAATGAAAAGCGGATTGCCGACGAAAAATCGCTGGTCGACTTCTTTAAGGGTGAAGGCCTGAAGGTGTATGCACCCGACGTTCCGGCATTCCGTAAAAAAGTGCAGGACGCCTATCTTGAGAGCGAATTCGCCCAAGACTGGCCGGACGGCATTGTTGATCAGATCAACGCGGTAAAGTGATCGACACGTGCCCGATCTGAGCAAACATTTTAGAAAAGGTGCCGAACTTGTCGCGGTGACATTGTTCATCGCGATGTTCGGGACCTTTCTTTTGCAGATTTTTGCGCGGTATGTCCTGAACAACCCGCTGGGCTGGACCGTAGAGGTGTGCATTATCCTCTATATCTGGCTGGTGTTCTGGACGTCTGCCTTCTTGTTGCGTGAACATGACCATGTGTCGTTTAACATGCTGTTTTTGATGGCGCCGACCCGTGGTCGGCGGGTGATGGCGATCCTTGGTCTGGGATGTATCACGGTTGCCTTCATTGCCGGGTTCCCGGTGATTGTCGATTACGTGATGTTCATGCGGATTGAAAAAGCCCCGGTGACGCGCATTTCCCTTGATTATGTTTATGCGATTTTCCCGGTCTTTATGGCGGCACTCATCATTCGCGGTGTGATGTCGCTGTGGCGTTTGATGCGGGCTGACAGTTGTGATCGCGAACTTGCCGCCATTGCCGGTGACGTGCCTGATATCAAGGAGCCAACGGCATGAGCATGGCCTTTCTCATCAGCCTTGGTGCCTTTCTTTTGCTTGGCGCAATTGGCATGCCCATCGCAATCGCGGCCTTTGCCGGATCGATTGCCTATATGTTTATGTCGGGGCAGGACGTTGGTCTTGTCGCCGAACAGGCGTTGAACGGCCTGTTTAACAGTTACGTTCTTCTTGCCGTGCCACTGTTTATTCTGGCGGCCAATTTCATGAATGCCGGGACGATCAGTGATCGTTTACTGACATTCTGCATTGCGATTGTCGGGCGGTTTCGTGGTGGGCTTGCGCATGTCAATGTCTTGGCCAGTGTGATCTTTTCGGGCATGTCCGGGTCGGCGATTGCCGATGCGGCGGGCATTGGGCGTGTCATTATTGAGTTGATGACACGTGATAACCGTTATCCTGGCGGCTATGCTGCGGCATTGACGGCTGCCTCAAGTGTCATTGGTCCGATTATCCCGCCGTCGATCCCGATGATCCTTTATGCGCTGATATCGGGAACTTCAATCGGGTATCTCTTTTTGGCCGGAATTGTGCCGGGGCTGTTCATGGCGCTGGTTCTGATGGTGCTGAATGTGATTGTCGCGCGCAAACGTGATTTCAAACGCGATGAAGTCGTGCCTTTGCGCAAAATACCGCGACTGACAATGCGGGCCTTTCCGGCACTGATGTTGCCGGTCATTTTGCTGTATGGGATTTATGGTGGTGTCACCACCCCGACCGAGGCGGCGGCGATTGCGGCCATCTATGCGCTTGTTCTGGCGGGATTGTTTTACCGTTCGGTCAGCTGGAAAGATTTCTATGCATTGGTGCTGGACGGGGCAAAATCGACATCCGTTGTCGGGCTGATCATTGCGTCGGCACTGGTGCTAAATTACCTGGTGGCGAGCGAAAATATCCCCGCCCTTGTTGCCGACAGCCTGTCTGCGACGCAGATGTCGCCACTGATGTTCCTGTTGATGATCAATCTGATCATTCTGGTGTTGGGGTGCTTGTTTGATGCCACGACATTGCTGTTGATTGTTGTGCCGCTATTTTTGCCAACGGCAAGCATGCTGGGCATTGATCTGGTGCATTTCGGGGTGGTGATCACCATCAACATTATGATCGGATTGATCACGCCGCCGTATGGCATCTTGCTGTTCGTTTTGAACGGGGTGACGGGCATTCCGCTGCGCGACATTATCCGCGAAATCTGGCCGTTCGTCTTTGCGTTGCTGTGTGCGCTGATCGTGCTTGTTCTCATACCCGACATGGTGCTGTGGCTGCCGCGCATGTTTGGCTATGTCGGGTAAGGATTACTGTCAAAGATGGCCTGATAAACCAAAACCCCGCCGGAAAACTCGGCGGGGTTTTGGTTTTTACAGGCTGTGGCCAAAGTCAAAAGGTCAGAATTGCTCAAGAAAGTTTCGCACATTTTGAACAACCGTTTTGGTATCTGGCGCTTGCAGGACGGGCTCCCCGCCGGGACGTGCGATCATGATAACGGGAATTTTCAGGTCACGTGCGGCTTCTATTTTCGCAAATGTTGCTTTGCCACCGCTGTTCTTACAGACAATGACATCAATCTCGTTGCGTTCGAGAAGTTCGGTCTCGCCTTCGACGCTAAACGGGCCGCGTGCGAACAGCCATTCACCATAAGCCAGATCAAATGTATCGCGCGGTGCATCAACGGTGCGGACAAGAAGCCATGTTTTTTCCAGACCTTCAAAGGCATGCAGGTTTTTCGCCCCGCTTGCGATCAGTGCACGCGTGCCATGGTCAGGCAAAATACGTGCGGCCTCCTCAATCGAATTAACAATGATCCAGTTGTCCTGTTCAGTTTTCGCCCAGGCAGGTCGATGAAACTGGATGCAGGGCATCACAACGGCGTGGCAGGCCTTGGCAATGTTGGCTGATATTGCGGTTGCATAGGGGTGGGTCGCATCAATGGCCAGATCGATTTTTTCGGTCTTGAAATGCGCGATGATGCCTTCGGGCCCACCAAACCCCCCAATCCGCACGGGAACACCGTCGGGTATGCTCGGTGCACTGGTCCGCCCGGCAAGCGAAAGCTGCAACCGGATATCCTGACCAAATTCGTGTTGCAGGCTGCGTATAATTCGGTTTGCATCCCCGGTTCCGCCGAAAATAAGGATATGCATCGGGCGTTTGGCGGATCGGTGACGCGGCATAAGAAATGACCTTTTTGGTTTTGGCCCGAAATCGGGCTTTGCGGGGTCTGTCGGAATAGACAGACCGAACGTATTTTATTTTTTCACAGACGGTCGGAATGTGTCGAAATCACCAGGACTATGGCGGGCGATGATTTTACCATCGCGATCGGTGATGACAATTTCGACCACAGTTGCGCCATCAAGCGTCGCGCGTGCGGACTCGCATGCTTGGCGCGCAATCGTGTCTGCAATATCAACGTTTGCTGCCTGACATTGTTCCAACACCTGTTTGGCGGTATTCGCCGTTCGGGTGGCGTCCTGCAACATCGCGTCACCGCCGCAGTGCTTTACGGTCTGTGCCAATCGGTCGAAATCAACCTGTGATCGACTGCTGTGCAAATCGAGATGCCCCTGGGCCAGCTTGACCAGTTTGGCAAAGCCGCCAGCAATACTGATATGCTCGACCGGATTTTTGCGCAGGTATTTCAGCATACCACCAACGAAATCACCCATATCAAGGATCGCCTCGTCTGGCAGGTCGTAAAAGGTGCGAATGGCGGCTTCCGACGTTTTGCCGGTCGCTCCGGCAACATGGGTGCGGCCCGTGGCACGCGCGACATCGATGCCGCGATGGATCGAATGGATCCATGCCGAGCAGCTAAACGGAATGACGATCCCGGTTGTGCCAAGTACCGACAATCCCCCGACAATACCAAGGCGCGGGTTCCACGTTTTGGTGGCGATTTCCTGCCCGCCCGGAATGGAAATTTCGATTTCGACATCGGGGCTTACGTTAAACTGTTCGGCCAGATCGGTAATTTGGGCGATCATCATTTCGCGCGGTTTTGGATTGATTGCCGGTTCGCCCACGGGTAACGGAAGGCCCGGTTTGGTAATGCGCCCAACCCCGTCACCGGCGTGAAACGTAATGCCGTTGCCCGGTTTGCCGTGGCGCAGGGTTGCGATGATTTCCGCCCCATGGGTTACATCGGGATCATCACCGGCATCCTTGATCACACTGGCCCGTGCCCAGCCATCGCCGGTTTCGGCCTTCACCAAGGCAAAGGACGGGGTTTCCCCACGCGGCAATGTGATGGTGACCGGATTTGGAAACTGACCAGACAACATGGCCTGCCACGCAGCACGGGTGGCGGCGGTGGCACAGGCCCCCGTTGTCCATCCTTTGCGCAGCGGTCCATCAGGTTTTCTGGCCATCAGTCGGATTTTTTCCTGTTAATCACGTCACCGTACCCTTTATTGATGGCACGGGCAGCAGATGCTGCGAACAGAATTTTTCTATTAAACATAATTTTTTGTGTTGTATTTAGAATAATACGAATTTCTGACGGAAATATGTTGGACCTATCGTCTGATTATTGTTTAACATATCTTCTTGATGCGGTCCTGCACAGATGGGGCTGATTGGCTCGAACAAAAGTAATGCGTAATGACTAAACTTGGTCTTGATTTTCCGGTCTTTGAACCGGGTTGGGTTTGGCTGGTTGGGGCGGGTCCGGGTGATCCGGGCTTACTGACGCTTCATGCTGTCAATGCCATGCAACAGGCCGATGTGGTTGTCTATGACGCATTGGTCGATGAGCGGATTCTGAACCTTTTGCGACCTGACGCGCAGCGTGTTTACGCCGGTAAGCGCGGCGGTCGTCCGTCGTCCAAGCAAACCGACATTTCACTGCAACTTGTTGACTATGCCAAAAAAGGTTTGCGTGTCTTGCGCCTTAAGGGCGGTGATCCGTTTGTTTTTGGGCGTGGCGGCGAAGAAGGCATGACCCTTGTCGATCATAATGTGCCGTTCCGGGTTGTGCCGGGCATTACCGCCGGGATTGCCGGTGCGGCCTATGCCGGGATTCCGACCACACACCGCGATTGCAATTCATCGGTGACCTTTGTCACCGGTCATGGGTCAAGCGGCGATGTGCCAGATAACATCAATTGGGCCGCGCTGGCGCAAGGATCGCCGGTGTTGGTGATGTATATGGCGATGAAACACCTGCGCCGGATTTCAGCCGAGCTGATGGCCAATGGCCGTTCTGGCGATGAACCACTTGCGGTGATCAATCAGGCCACCACACCTGCACAGGGTATTTTGATTACCACCCTTGCCAAGGCCGCTGACGATGTTGAACGGGTGGGGGTTGAACCGCCTGCGGTTTGTATCCTTGGTAAAGTGGTTGGCCTGCGTGATCGCCTGAACTGGTTGTCCCCGCAAGATGACGTCAAAGAGGTCCGGACTGTGCCGTTCGAGCAGATTCTTGAGTTAATCTCGACCCCGGCGGATCCGCAAAAAGACTAGGTCCTGAGCCTAATGTAGTCAGCCTGCGTCGATTCCCTGTCGCGAATTGATCTATATCCTTGTTGGCTGTATCGCTGATTGTCACAATCATATCCACCGAATGAACCGGGATGGATCATGGACGAACAGCAAATACTGATCCGCATCCTTGAAAGCGGCTGGGCACAATGTGCGCAAATCCTGCAAGATGAAGGCGGGGTGCTTTTGACGGCCTTGATTGCCGGTCTGGTTGGCAGTGTGACCCATTGTGTCGGCATGTGCGGGCCGTTCGTCATCAGCCAGGTCACCAGTCGCATGGAGCAACTCCCCCTCGAAAAAATGAGCGAGTTTCGCCGCCTGACCGGGGCGGCTTTGGTGCCCTATCAGCTCGGGCGCATCACCACCTATGCCGTTCTGGGCGGTTTGGCGGGCTTTTTTGCCGATAGTGTGTCGGTTCTGGTGCAGGTTTGGTGGATTGGTCCGGTCTTGTTGGTACTGGCCGGTGTGTTCTTCTTGGTGTTCGGGATCATGGGGCTGGTGCCACATCTGGGCGGGTTGTTGCCCCAAACATCTGGCAAGACTGGCGGGGACTGGTGGAACCATTTGATCGGGAGGCACATTCGTCCCCTTTTTGCCGCACCATTTGGGCTGCGGGGGTATCTTTTGGGATTGATGCTGGGGTTTATCCCCTGCGGACTGGTGTATGGTGCGCTTGTGCTGGCCGCGGCGTCGGGCGGCGTGGCAAGTGGTGCCATGGTGATGGCGGTATTTGGTTTTGGCACGGTGCCGATGCTGTTTGTTACCGGGTTTGTTGGCCAATATGCCGCCGGGCGGTTTCGCGCATTGATGGTGCCTGTTGGACGCGGATTGATGATTGTTAATGCACTCATCCTGTTTGTTCTGGCATCACAATCCTTTGGCTAGGCAGATTTCGAACAACAAATCCCTGAAAACCTGAAGATGTCTGGCCAAGTGTGAGCTGTCGCACAGCTGTGATGCTTGCATGATTACAAAGGGCATTTATAGTGCCCGCACAGTTTTGAATGCTTCTCGTGGCCGCGCACGGGCCACAGAAAAATGCACGGAAAGAGGTAAGGCGCATGAGCAAAAAGACGCTTCTGGCTATTCTGGCGATTGCGCTGGTACTCGGCATTGGTCTGACCTATCGCCTGATGATGATGGGTTCAGAAACGCAGTCATCAGGTGCGGCTGCCATCGGTGGGCCGTTTGAACTGGTCAATCAGAACGGTGATACGGTCACCCAGCAGGATTACGCTGGAAAATACATGCTGATTTATTTCGGCTATACGTTCTGCCCTGATGTTTGCCCGACCGAATTACAGGTCATGGGCACGGCACTGGACATGATGCCAGAAGAGACTGCCGCCGATGTGACCCCGATCTTTATTTCGATTGATCCGGAACGCGATACGATTGGCGCACTTGGGGCCTATGTCCCGCATTTCCATGATCGTATGGTGGGCCTGACCGGCACAGTTGCCCAAACGTCCGAGGCGGCAAAGGCTTATCGCATCTATTACGCCAAATCGATCCCGGAAGGCGAACCGGAAGATACCGATTCTTATCTGATGGATCATTCGTCCTTTGTCTATTTGATGGGCCGCGATGGTGAATTTATTCGCCACTTTAACTACGGTACCGCGCCCGAAGATATGGCCAAGGGCATCACCGAAGCCGTCAAAAGCAACGGGTAAGCCAGATCAGACGGGGTGGTGTGGGGTTTGCGCGATGAAGGCCGGAGTACTGTTAAATGCATGACAAAACATCCGGCGTTGTGATTGCCGCCCCGTCGTCAAACAGTGGCAAGACCGTGATTACGCTGGCAGTGCTGCGTGCGCTCAAACGTCAGGGGATTGCGGTTGCGGCGGCCAAAACCGGACCTGATTACATTGATCCGGCCTTTCAGGCGGCGGCCTGCGGGACAAGTTGCATCAACCTTGACCCTTGGGCGATGGACCGCGATCAGCTCAACTCCCTTGTTATCCGTCACCTTACCGCACAGCATGACAAAAATGCGTTTGTGGTGTGCGAAGGGGTGATGGGGCTGTTTGACGGGGCCGCCAATGGTACCGGATCAACGGCCGATCTGGCCGCAATGATGAATTGGCCGGTTGTTTTGGTGGTGGATGTGAAGGGGCAATCGGCATCTGCCGCAGCCCTGATTTCCGGGTTTGCCACGTTTCGCGATGATACCCGCATTGCCGGTGTAATCCTCAACCGGGTTGGCAGCGACCGCCACAAACAGATGATTGTCGATGCCTGTGCCAAATACCTGCCCGATATTCCGATTATTGGTGCCGTGCGCCGCAGCCCAGATCTGACATTGCCGGAACGTCATCTTGGTCTTGTGCAGGCCGGTGAACACGATGAACTCGACGGGTTTCTCGACCGGGCAGCGGATATCATCGCCGCCGACGTTGATCTGGCAGCCTTTCGACGATTGGTAACACCGTCAGTTCTTGCAAAACCCTGTATTCCGGGTGTTGACGGTACATTCGCGGACGTTCCGCCCTTGGGGCACCGTATCGCGATTGCGTGCGATATGGCGTTTGCCTTTTCCTATGCTCATCTTCTGGATGGCTGGAAGCTGGCCGGGGCGGAGTTATCGTTCTTTTCCCCGCTAAATGATGAAGCCCCGGACCCGTCAGCCGACGCGATTTATCTTCCCGGCGGATATCCTGAACTTTTTGCAGGCGAACTGGCCCAGGCAACGCATTTCAAATCGGCAATGCGCAAGGCCGCCGAGGACGGTGTTACAGTTTACGGCGAATGCGGTGGCTATATGGTACTGGGTGATCGGCTGATTGACGCTGATGGCTACAGTCACGAGATGCTGGGACTTCTGGCGGTTGAAACCAGTTTTGCCGACCGAAAGCTGCATCTGGGCTACCGCGAGGCGGTTCTGACACAACCGACACCGTTTGGCCCAGCCGGGACAGTTTTGCGTGGGCATGAATTTCATTATGCCAGCACGCTTTTGGAAGATGGCACGCCGTTCTGCCAGATGAGCAACGCAATGGGTAATGTCCTTGGGCCGGCTGGTTTGGTCCGGGGCACTGTGTTTGGTTCCTTCTTTCATGTGATTTCCGCACGCGTGCAAGGGGCTTAGGGGCAGGACCTCGTTTTGCATTTGGGCATTTTCCCTTATTGTCGATCCTGTCGGATGTGATAAGCAGCGGCCTTGATGGACGCGAAGGGTTTCCAATATATTGGATGGCATCTTTGCCGATGCGAGAGAGACAATGACCGATAAAGATATGGCAGCACGATCCGACAAACCGTTTTGGGAAGTTAAGACACTTGCCGAGATGACCCAGCAAGAATGGGAATCGGTGTGTGATGGGTGTGGTAAATGCTGCCTGCATAAGCTTCAGGACGAGTATGATGATGCTGTCTACTATACGTCGGTCGCCTGTCGCCTGCTTGATTGTGAGACTTGCCAGTGCAAGGATTACCCCAACCGGACGCAACATGTTCCTGATTGCGTGCAGCTTTCAAAGGAAAATGTCGACACACTGGGGTGGATGCCGTCAACTTGTGCGTATCGGTTGCTGTCCGAGGGCAAAGGCCTTCCTGATTGGCATCCGTTGGTGACGGGCGATCCGAAGTCACCGATCAACGCAGGCATGTCTGTACAGGGCATGTGCATCCCCGAAGAAGAAGCTCATCCTGATCTGACCCGCTATATCGTGAAATGGCCGGCGTAAGGTTCCAGTTTCTAGTGTTTCTCCGCGACTGACAAAGCATCATCAAGATGTCTGGAGCGCGATCATCACAGTCCTGTTTTGTTGAGCGACTCCCGCATATTGCGATCGGTTCAGCACGATAAAACCGTTCGCGACATCTGTGTTTTCTGTCATTTCCACAATGGTCAAACATCATATTCTGCAAGTGGTGGGTCTTTGCCATGTATTGCAGGATTCTGATTAAGCATCTGGATGTGTTCTGAAAACATCAACCGATGCGAAAACAATCCGATGATTAAGGCCAAATTTCACCACTTGGTAGATCAGTCCTGCGCAATTGCCAGTTGAACTATTCAAAGGTATATGTTTAATTTTCTGATCAATTGCTCTGGGAGTGGGCGATTGATAAAATTTGATCCGAATTATTTCTTTCGTCGTACGATGTCATGAAGAGAAAATAACGGTGCGGTGTAAGGCCCTAAATTGGGAAATTTTCTTACATTACATGTGTCGGTAAATTTTGACAGGTCATTGAATTAAATTGCAAATTTTTGCGCCGGTAACGTTGGTAGCACAAAAAATGCTTTGAGGTTTGGACAAGACGATGTGTCGCCGAGCGCAAAATTTCTCCCGCAGATAGGCCATGGTTATGTTGCCTGAGTCTGAGTTCGTGGAATTGATTCCGCGAATTTTTTGGTTCCGGCAATGAATCTTGGTGGTGATGATTTTACCGCATCCCTCAAAAGGATAGGTAAGTATATAGGTGCGCATGATCGCGCAATTTCGAAAGGTTTTAAGAGTGGTACTTGGTTTTTTAAACAGCGGTAAACGTGCGCAGGCAGAAGAACAGGTTGCTGCAGCACTGAGCCGGTCGATGGCGCGTATTGAATTTGACATGAATGGTCAAATTCTGACTGCGAACGATAATTTCCAGAAAGTTATGGGATATGGACTTGATGAAATTGTTGGTAAGCATCATTCGATGTTTGTGCCCGAAGAAATCACCAATACGGCTGAGTACAAGTCGTTCTGGAAGAAGCTCGGCAGCGGTGAATTTTTAAGCGGTGCCTTCCCGCGCAAGCGCAAAAATGGTCAGTTGCTGTGGCTGGAATCGACATACAATCCGGTGTTTGACGGCAAGGGTAAGTTGATCAAGGTCGTCAAGTTTGCCAGCGACATTACCGAACGTCGTAATGAACGTGCGCTTCTGCAAAGTGTGTTTGAGGCGATTAGTTCGTCGCAGGCGGTGATTGAGTTCGATCTGGACGGCAATATCCTGAATGCTAACGAAAACTTTCTGTCGGTGATGGGCTACAGCCTTGATGAGATCAAAGGCAAGCATCACAGCATGTTTGTGCCCAAGGAATTTCGGAACACATCGGAATACCGGTCATTCTGGCAAAGCCTTAATCAAGGCAAGTTTCAGGCGGGTCAGTTTAACCGTGTGGGCAAGGGCGGTAAGGAAATCTGGATCGAGGCAACGTATAACCCGGTGCTGGATGCGGTCGGAAATCCAATTAAGGTGATCAAATTTGCCACCGATGTTACCGAACAGACCAAATTGCTTTTGAACCTTAAGCAAATGATCGACGGAAACTTTGCCGAGATTGACAGTAACATCAACGACCTTAATCAGCGCACTGTTCAAAGCGTTGATGTCTCGAACAATACCATGGACATCACCCAGGCGGTGGCGGCGAGTGCGGAGCAACTTGCCGCATCGATTTCGGAAATCTCGCGCAGCATGACGCAGTCGCAAAGTGAAACCGAACGGGCATTTGATCAGACCGAAACCGCAAATGAAATGACCGAGCGCATGTCAAATGTGGTCGATCAAATGGGCAGCATCGTCGAAGTCATCCGCAATATTGCTGGTCAGATTAACCTTCTGGCGCTTAACGCGACGATTGAAAGTGCGCGTGCAGGCGAGGCAGGTAAAGGGTTTGCCGTGGTGGCCAACGAGGTCAAGAACCTTGCCAATCAGGCCGCCCGTGCGACCGAGGACATTTCACAGGAAATTTCCGGTATCCAGTCGATTTCAGCCGAGGTTGCCGGTGCTCTTCGGACCATTCGTAGCTCGGTCGAAACCGTGCGCAACGATGTGACCAATATTTCCTCGGCAGTGGCCGAACAAACGACTGTGACCGATGGGGTCAGTGCGAACATGCGTGATATGGCCAGCACGGTCGAAGACCTGTCACGCAACCTCGAATCCATCCGGTTGACCAGCGATGCCGTGGCATCATCGGTCAATAAAACCCGTGAGGCTGCAGAAGTCCTTGCACGGTGATCGTGTAAGGCATTGCGCCTGAAAATGTGACATTGATCACATTGAGTGGATTTGACCAAATTCGCGAAAAAATAGAATTTAGAACCCTTTAAGCGATTTAGTTGCTTTTGTATCGCGGTTCACACGGAAGCTGAACTCTGAATTCAGTTGAATCAACCATTGGTATATTTTATCCTAGCCTAAGGTATAGTTTTTATGGGTCAGATGATCACCTCGTTAGGGTAGGTGCTTCAAGTCAGAATCCATAATGATGAACAAGTTCGAAGGGTAAATTGTAATGGCTTTTGGTTTGAATAGCCGCGCTATGCGCGGACGTGCTGGATTGCAGCTTCTGGATGCACTTGGTCGTTCAATGGCCATGATTGAGTTTGATCTAGATGGCAAGATCCTTAATGCGAATGAGAACTTTTTAAAAACGATGGGCTATACCCTTCCCGAGATTGTGGGAAAGCATCATTCGATGTTTGTGCCGCAATCGATTGTAAGTGATCCGTCCTACAAGGAGTTCTGGGGCAAACTGCGTGCAGGTGAATTTGCATCAGGTGCTTTTCAGCGGGTGCGCAAGGATCAGGAAAAGGTCTGGTTGGAGTCAACCTATAATCCGGTTTTCGATGATCGTGGAAAATTGACGAAGGTGGTGAAGTTTGCGTCTGATATTACCGCACGTCGAAAGGAAAATGCGGTTAAGGATGGAACCCTGAACGCGATCAACCGTGCTCAGGCAGTGATTGAGTTTGACTTGCAGGGCATTATCCTGACTGCCAACGAGAACTTTCTGTCGGTGATGGGCTATAAGCTTGAAGAAGTTGTTGGCAAACATCACAGTATGTTTGTCGACGGGAACTACAAAAACAGTCATGAATACAAAGAGTTTTGGGAAAATCTGCGCAAAGGCGAATTTCAGGCTGCGCAATTTAAGCGCATCAGTAAAAGCGGAAAAGAAATCTGGATTGAGGCGTCTTATAATCCGATATTTGATCAGGACGGTAACCCGTTCAAGGTTGTCAAATTTGCGACCGATATTTCTGAACAGGTAAACCTTCTGGGTGAGCTCAAGACGATGATTGATACCAATTTTGGTGAGATCGATCAAAATATCGGGCAACTTGATGCTGCAGCAAGCAGTGGCGCATCGTCAGCAGAAGAGACCTCCGCAACTGTGCAAACGGTTGCAGCCAGTGCAGAAGAGCTTGCCGCATCAATTGCGGAAATCTCGCGGAGCATGATGCAATCGCGTGATGAGACCCAGCGTGCGTTTGAGCAAACCCAGAATGCCAACAGTTCAACCCAGCGCATGACAGAAGTTGTTTCCTCGATGGGTAACATTGTCGAAGTTATTCAGGGAATTGCCGGTCAGATTAATCTGTTGGCTTTGAACGCGACGATTGAATCTGCGCGTGCAGGAGAGGCAGGCAAAGGGTTTGCCGTCGTGGCCAATGAGGTCAAGAACCTTGCAAATCAGGCCGCCAAGGCGACGGATCAGATTTCTGCAGAAATCGCCGGTGTTCAGAGCATTTCAAACGAGGTCGTTGAGGTGTTGGAAAAAATCAGCGGTTCAATTGAAATTTCTCGTGACAGTGTCACCAGTATTGCTTCTGCGGTTGAGGAACAAACGGCGGTTACAGATGGCGTGTCGCAGAACATGCAGACAATGGCTGTTGCTGTTGAAACACTCTCGACCAGTATTTCCGATATCACCAGCATGTCGAGTGCCGTCGGGGCTTCGGTCGAACGTACACGCAAAGCTGCGGAAGTTCTTGCGCGGTAAGGTGCACCGTCACAGCAAGATATTGTCATTATTACAGAGCGGTGCCGAGAGGTGCCGCTCTTTGTGTAATTATGTGACAAATTAGCGATATAAGGCTGGCCGATTTCAGAACCACTTGCGTTGTTTGCGAGGAAGTCGCAAAAATAGTGATCATGATCTAATATGCTTTCACCAACGACGTGGGAAATGGACGGTAGGGGCAATGACAAGCGACCATCTGCGCATTGATGTTCTGGGCGTTGGCGAAGCGTTTGATCCGAATTACGCAAACTCATCTGTTGTGGTGACAGCAGACGAATACCGTTTGCTGATTGATTGTGGGGCGACGGTTCCCGGATTGGTGATGGGAAAATATCCTGACCCTGATGCGATAGACGCCATTTATTTCACCCATATGCATCCTGATCATGTTTTTGGTTTAGTGCCGGTGATGTTGAACTGGCGTGATGATGGCCGATCAAAACCATTGCATATTCTGTGCACGCCGCAACTGCGCAGCCATCTGGAAAAGCTGATGGAGTTGGGCTTCACCGGACTGGGATCGGCATGGCCGTTTGAGGTGATTTGGCATGCACTTGCCGATACCACCAGCATCGGTCCGTTTGAATGCCGTTTTGCCCGGTCCGATCACAGTGTTCAGAACCATGCGATTTTGTTGCGCTTTGCCGAGAAGGGGTTTGCCTATTCCGGGGATGGCAATGTAACGGCGGAAACCGCCGCACTGTTTACCCGTGCCGACCTTGTGTTTCAGGAAACCTATTTGACCAAACATGATCCGCAACATTCTGCACACTGTGATCTTGAAACGGTGACGCAACTGGCATCTGATATGCCCGGCGCACGTTTCTGGCTGTATCACATCAAGCGCGACGCCCGCGCGGAGATCTCCAGAATTGTCGGGCACAATGATCAGGTCCGCATTGCCGTACCCGGTGAGGTGATTGAAATTCGATAGGGTCGATCAATTGCACGGTGCGCATACGACAAAAGGCAGCCCGGTGGCTGCCTTTTAACATTTGTTCGTGTTGCTTTAAACTCAAGGCGATTGCGACTGCCCTGGTTTACGCCTTAATCAGTGGACCGCGCGCGGTTCCATATCATGCTGGCGGATTGCTGCATTCGCGACAGCGTGGCTGTCAAAGGATGCGATGTGCGTGCCGTCCGCAGTGAAAACACCAAAAACCATTTCTTCGCTGTCTTCTTCGTTGCTTGGGACTTCGCGGACATAGGCGAAATCATGGATACCAAGCATGGCGAAATCAACATTCGACAACAGGCCGGTGTCTTGCGCCCCGCGTGGGGTACTTTTCGGGCTGAGCTGTGCAGTGCGGTCTGTCATTTGAACCACTCCTTATTAGGCATCGCTGCTTTTGTTGGCGGCTTTGCTGTCTTCTTCATCCACTTTCATGTCGATTGTACGCGATGATACGGCTTTCTTCTTGTTTGACCCAATGGCGATTTCACGCACCACCGGTTCAGGAATAGGCCGGTTCAAATCGACATGAAGCAATCCATTATCCAAATGAGCACCAACGACTTCTATACCTTCTGCCAGCACAAAGGAACGCTGAAACTGTCGTGACGCGATACCGCGGTGGATATAGATACGCTCATTGTCCTCTTCGGTGTGCTTGCCACGAATAATGAGCTGGTTGTCTTCTGTGGTTACAGACAGATCGTCTTCGGCGAATCCGGCAACTGCAACGGTAATGCGCAGCTTGTTTTCGCTGATCTGTTCGATGTTGTAGGGCGGATAGCCTTCTGCCTTGGTTTTCGAAACCTGATCGAGAACGCGTTCAATCTGATCAAAACCCAGCAATAGCGGGCTGTTGAACATGGAAATTCGTGACATTTGCAGCACCTCCTCCGTCAGAGCGAGTGTGAGTAGTGGTCAGACCCCACGCAGAATGCGTTTTTGGGCGCCTGTTTGTTCGACCCGATCCTATCGGCACCGAACGGTACTTTATATTCGAATAAATGTGGTTTTCACCGAAATAGTCAAGTGTTGCCTGTATCAAATGGCTTGGAAACGCTGCATTGCGAAACCCGATATGTCGGTTTGTCAGGTCGCCATTGCGGGCTTCTGGTCCTGTCGCGTCATTGCCCCGGTTAAGTCTGGCATGGCATCAAGGGCATAATAGGCAACAGACTGATCCTTACCGCGCAGTGCGACTTCATGAAGCACGGCATTCTCGGGCAAGGGGATCGGTCCATGATCAAACAGGGTCTTTGAAATCACCAATGGAACGCCATGCCCCTTTGTCTGTGCTTCAAGCCGTGCCGCGGTATTGATGGTGTCGCCAATCGCACTGATGTTTTCGCGGCCAGGTGGACCCATTTCACCCACAATTGCCTTGCCCATATGAATGCCAATCCCGATCCGCAAGGCATGGGGAAGTTCTGATTTAAGATGGTCATTAAGCCCCTCGATCCGGCGCAACATTTCGGCCGCCCCTTCAAAGGCATTCAGGATCATGCGTTCGGTATCGTCGCTTTCATGGCCATAAAGCGCCATCAGTCCGTCACCGGTAAATTGCGCGTAATAGCCGCCTGTGCTGCGCAGTGCCTCGGTCATTTCGGCAAAAAACTGATTGAGGATGAATAATACGTCATAGGGCATTTTCATCTCACCCAGCCGGGTCGAATCGCGCAAATCAATAAACATCGAGACCACTTGACGTTCGCTGCCCGACAGCCCGCCGGGGCGGCGGCCATCGCGGGCCGATGCGTTTGGTGCCATCAAGGGTACAACTGCCAGATCGTTCTGCGGTCTGATTTGACAGGCCAGACGCATGCCGTGGGGTGCCTGAATGCTTTTAAGGGCTGCGGCTTCGATCTGGCCGGGCTGGGCAAGCTGATCAAGACCTGATCCGCAATGCAGGCGGCATGTCGTACAGCGACCATGCCCACCACAGACCGATGCCATCGCAATGCCAGCATCGCGCAGCGCCTCAAGGGCTGTGGCTCCCGGGGGAACGCGGATTGTGCGGCCATTTGGCAAATTCAATATTGGCCCGCGTTTGACCCGGTCAATGGTTTGGCGTACTTGGCGCACGACAAAGGGGGCGACGGCCAGTGCGATGGTCAGGATGATACAGGGGATTAATATCTTCTCGTAAAAGGCAATAGCCGCATCGTTGACATTGGCTGCTTCAAGCACACCGAAAACATACTTTCGGCCACCTTCTTCGACCCGGCGCATGATCTCGGCCGCGGCGGCACCATATCCGGCAAGTGACAGGGTCGGAATCAGAATGGCAAGCGTGCCCAAAAGGTTGCGCCATTTGGGATAGAACGGTTTAACCCGGAGCCAGAAATGAATGCCGATACAGCCATGGGTCCAGACGACAATGACGGTGATGGCTTGCAGGATCCCCTGACTGGGCAGAAATACGGCCAGATCAAGCAATACCCGCTCATAGGGTGATTCAACGTCAAATCCCAGATCAATGATGCGGGTTGCAATGATATGGCGAAACAGAAGAAACGGGATGCAAAGCCCCAAGATCATCTGCGCCCATTCCGATTTACGCAGGCGCAGCGACCGGCGGCCGGTCAGTCGGCCCGTGGCCAAGATGAAATGGGTGACAAGTGACACCAGAAGCAAAATCTCAAGCGGTGGGAACTTCCAGATTCCGGTGCTAAAAGCAGACGCCGTTTCCATAAATTCCGGCGATATGATCCCCGCTGCATGATTAAGCAGATGGGTCAGGACATAGGCAAACATTGTCAGTCCTGAATACAGACGCAGGTTCTGGATCATCTTGTCGGGTGCTCGTGTCTGTTGTGTGTTGCCGTGCGCAAAGGGTCTTGGATGGTCAATGTTTGCTGATGAGTGTGCATCAAACCATGAATTTGCCAAAAGCGTACAATACTTTTGGTTGATAAAGCGTTGAACGAAAACGGTCATGAAAAAAGCCACCAACGGATGCTGATGGCTTTTAGACTCAGGATCAATATCTCGACGGCAATCAGGCGGCGTTTTGCACGCGCTTGCGGGTCATGAATTTGACAATTGATTTGGCAAAATCGTTACTGCTGATCGGTGTTTCAAGCGAGTCCATTGCCGTCTTATGCACATCATCTGGCAGCAGGTCGGACCGCATTTCGAGAAGCGCCTGTTCATAAGGGCGCATAAATTCCGGATGCGGCTGGATCGATGCGGCATTTTCACCATATTGCAAGCCGGCGTAAGGGCAGAAATCCGACTGTGCCCAGACGGTCGCACCTTCGGGCAGTTCGACGACCTGATCTTGATGGAACGCATTAATGCGCATGGTGGGCGCACTGTCGGACAGCCAGTCATTTTCGCCTGTTGTCACAGCATATTCATGAACACCAACGCCCCACCCCTTGTCGGATTTGACGACTTTGCCGCCAAGGGCGGTCGCGAGGATTTGGTGGCCAAAACAGATACCAAACACCGGAAGCTTGGCCGAGACTGTGTCGCGCAGGAACTGTTGCAGTTCGATCATCCACGGTGCGTTTTCATAAACGCCGTGCTTGGACCCGGTTATGATCCAGCCATCTGCATCGTTGATTGATGCCGGAAACTGGTCTTGCAGGACGGTCCAGGTTTCAAAAGTGAGACTGGGGTCAACCGCACCAAGAAGCGCTTCGAACATGCTTGGATAGCTTGTGAATTCTTCGCGAAGTTCTTCCGGGGCAAGCCCGGTTTCAAGGATACCGATTTTCATGCAGAACCTTCTTGCACTTTGGTGTGGCGCTTATCAGCAGGTATGAGATTTTAGCGCCAAAGACAAGTCCGATCCTGCGAGATTTCAGACAATTTTTAACCAGAAATGCGAAACCACCCTGCTTTGGGCCCGGGCGGTTGCACGGTCTGTCGTCACTTGGGTCTGTACGTGCCGTTTAGGTCAGGCGGCTAACACGGCAGATGACCATCCCGACCAGCATCGCAGCGACGAAAATGATGGTATCGGTTTGACCAAACGCCAGCGCGCTGATCGCAGGTCCCGGGCAATAGCCGACAAGCCCCCAGCCAGTGCCAAACAGCAGGCCCCCAACGATAAGCTTTCGATCAATTCTGCGATTGGTTGGAAGCCCCATTTTGCCACCACACAATGCGTTGTCGCGGTTCTTGGCAAACTGGAAAAACGGTATGGCGACGATCAATCCGCCACCCATAACAAAGGCAAGGCTCGGGTCCCAGCCGCCATCGGCGATGGCCCAGATATCAAGGAATCCAAGAACCTTTTGCGGGTCAATCATGCCGGAAATATAAAGCCCCGCACCAAATATCGCACCGCATAACAAGGAAACAAAAATACGCATCACAGGCCCCCGATCAGATGGCGGGTGACAAGCACGGTTACAAAACCGGCCCCCATAAAAGATAAGGTGGCAACAAGCGAACGCGTTGAAAACCGCGACAGACCGCAAATGCCATGGCCGCTGGTGCAGCCACTGCCAAGTGTGGTGCCAAAGCCAACCAAAAGACCGCCAATCACAATGATTGGCATCGGGCTTGTGACCAGGCTGGTGGCCGTGATCGGGGATGCGATCAGCAAAAGAAATGGACCGGCAATCAATCCGATCACAAAGGCAAGCCGTTCAAAGGTTGCCGAACCGGCGTCATTGCCGCCACGTCCAAGCAAGCCACCAACGATGCCGCTGATCCCGGCGATGCGGCCATTGAGCAAAAGATACATGCCTGACGCCAAACCAATCAGTCCACCGCCAATCAAAGCAGAAACGGGTGTGAAATTTTCCATCTCGATATCCGTTGTGAAATTTATTTATATTAAAATATGCGCAATAATTAATTTGTCAATTTTAAGAGGAAGTATTGAGACTAAAAAGTAAGAATTCCGAGGCACCAAAGGGCGCTAAAATACTGTGTGTGTTATCCGCCTTTGCCGATGATTTATTACCATCTTGCCAAAGCTCGGAAATTGGCAGATATAGCGACATACGGTTGAGGCGCCGCGTGCATTGTGCTGCGGTCTTTTCGGATTTCAAAATAGAGATGAGCACAGATCGTCTGTTGGCCAGTCGGCGACTTGATGTTGCCCTGGCCTTGGTTGCGCAGGGCGATTACGCTGCTGCTGCCGAAGTGGCACAAGCGGCAATTTCGGCTGATGCAAGGTGGGACGAAGCCCACTTTACCCTTGGCGACATCTATGAGCGCGCGGGTGAGGCCGAAAACGCGATTGAGGCGTACCGTCAGTATCTTATTCTTGATCCGATTGACCGTATGGGCGGTGAAGTGCGCCTGACCCTTTTGGGGGCGGCTGCCATGCGGGACCGTTTGCCGCCTGACTACGTGCGCGCATTGTTTGATGACTATGCGCCGCGCTTTGAAATCAGCCTGCGCGATCGCTTGTCCTATCGTGGTCCGGAACTGTTGTTTGAAGCCGTTCGCGAGCAACTCGATGCGATGGCAGGCCCGATTGAGGTTCTTGATCTTGGCTGTGGTACCGGGCTTGTCGCAGAAGTCTTTGGCGGGGCGGTCGACATGATTGATGGCATTGACCTGTCACCCCGCATGATCAACCGCGCACAGGCCAAGGGCCTGTATCGGACCTTGATTGCCGGGGATATCACCGCAATGCCCGATGAACTTGGGGTGGGTTATGGTTTGGTGGTGGCAGCCGATGTGCTGAACTACCTTGGTGATCTTGCGCCAGCGTTACGCGCGGCACATGCCCGTATGAAGCCGGGTGGCCTTATGGTCTTTAGTCTCGAACATGGGGATGTTTTTCCCTATGACCTTGGCCCCGGTCAGCGGTTTCGGCATCATGAACGCGCCATGGATGAATGGCTGCGTGAATGCGGCTTTGCTGTTCTGTCTGATACATACGGTACATTGCGTCAGGAAAAGGGAAGCCCGGTTGAAGGTCGCATCATGGTGGTCAGGGCAACCGACGGGATGGATCTTTTGGCAAGTGATGTTGCGCAATTGCGCGAACAAGACCTGCTGGTCGCGCAAACGGTTCATTGATCCGGCCCTTCGAAAAGTGCGCCGAGACATCTTAACCCGCAGCCTTTGGCAGCGGGTTTTGAGTATGGGTTTAGACCCTAGTTCTCGATGGGGATTCCGCGAATGACGCTGACTTCGTGATAGAGATCGACGTGCGGGTCTTTTTCGATCAAGCGCTGCGCGTCCGTGGCTGAAAGCGGGTGTGTGCCATCCGGGTCAGCATAGAATTTGCAGACAAGCTGTTTTTCAAGGTCGGTTCCGCATAGGGCCTTTTCGAGGGCTACAAAGAACGAAATATCTGTGCCGACATGTTGGTGCACGATTTTCGACGCCAGCTTTTCAGGACGATATCCATTGGCCTCAAAGCATTCGAAAATGATGTCTGATCCGATGCGGCACCCGAAATTCATCACGACCTGTGCCTTGGGTGCATGCTGACGAATGCGGCGCAACAGTGCTTCGTTCAACCCCAGCCCAACAGAGTTGTAGGGATATTCGTCAAAAGCGGTCCACGGGTAATAATGCGCGATATGATCTTCGGCTTGTGTCTCCGCGCCGTCCGGAAGTTCGACAGATTGTGCCTTTCGGAAAGCTGTCAGGCGCAGGTCATTTGGTTCACCGACTTGCGGGATGCAGGCAATCACAACATCGGTCTTGGTGATTTTGCTACGTGCGTCGTCCGTATCGATAAGGCTGACGCTGCCGTGGACGGGCTCAAAATGTTCGGCGTGTTGCGGCGATAAGCTGCGAAGATTGCGCTCGGCCAGCATGACAAGACGCGGGTCAAGATCGCTGCCGTACGCACGCGCCGCGCCACAGGTGCGCAAAATAAATGCGAGGTTCACACCCGTGCCAACACCGACCTCATAGACGATTTTTCCCTTAAGGTCGGCCCGTTCAAGCCCTGCCTGAAAAGTCTGTGTCCACGGATCATCTGGATCGAAGGCGAAATCTGGTGCCTCGGGTTCTGTGCCTTGCTTTCGATGACGTTCGGCGGTGTCGTTGGCAGGGTCTTCAAACATAATGCTTCCTGTTGTGTGCGCATCAACCGGTCGTGGGTTGAGGCGGGAAAGTGATCGTCATGGGCGAAACCACCACATCGCACAGGCATAAAGGCGTAGCGGACCCTTGCGGCTGTCAGCGATGGCCGACAGTCCTGTGCCGAAACGGCCGATACGCAAGAACCTTGTTTTCGTCGCGGCCAAATAGCCACGACGTGACGCCTTTGGCGCGTCTAAAATGAAAGTTTGGCCGGGGTCTATGCCCGGCACAGGCGGGGCTTGAAATTGTCTTTAATTGATGGTCGCAAACTGGCGAAGATTGCTTGCCAGTTGGACGTCGTCAGCCAGTTCGCCAAGCGAAACAGACAGGCGTGCACAATCGCAGTCCGAGCCAACCAGAACATTCAGTGGCACATTGCTGTCTTTCCGTCCAATGAGCGCCTGCATGATTCGCAGGACAGTCGGGGCTGGGGACAAACCGTTGCAATCGATTGTGTTTGAGTCTTGCATGCCATGTTCTCCTTGTCTGGCGAGTAGGAACGTCGGCGAACCGCCCAAAGACGGTGGTGTCATGTCGGTGCGGTTAATGTTCCTTCGCTCCGACGGAGCCACGCAAACAGGAACACGTTCGACCAATGTGCAAACCCCGGTCAAATGGCAACGTTGGCAGTGGATATCTCGTGTGACAGGAAACCCTGTCATGTCACTGCTTTGCCCACCGGGCGGTCATAAAGGCCAATTTTGTCAATTAACCCGTTTTGGTTTTAAGCTCTTGCGCATTACACCTGCCGTGCGTCGGTACAAGGTGCTGTATTCAAATGCGATAGATTTGGAATCTGCGTTTTTCAGATGCTCCAAACCGGCCCCAAAACATGCCGATATGTGATCGGCCTGACCGTTGTTGAGATCAATGGTATGGAGGTGCTGGGTGGGTGTCAAGGACGTATTTGATTACAATTTATGCATCACAGTAATACGATTAAATTTTAATCATTCATGACCCATGGTCACGTCATGCTCTGCGGCGTACAAAATAACGGGCGCGCTATGTTGCGGCGCACCTATCTTTCCTGCGGAGTTGGGTGCAGAAAAATTACCAGCGGGTTTCAGGGCCTAGTCCCGAAAGCCCCGATCAAGTCGATCAGCAAGGCGCATCTGTGCGTCCCATTCAAGAAGCAGGTCGCCATCGTCATAGGCCATCTGGCCAAACTGTTCGGATACCCGCTTTATGATTGCGTCATCGATTTTTTTAAGGGGGCGGCCCATGGACAGGGCTGATTCCTGAATTTCGCACGCCCGGTTGAGATAAAACATGTTGGAAAACATCTGTCCGGCGGTCTCGCCAACTGTCAGAAGGCCATGGTTTCTAAGGATCAGGGCGACGTTGTCGCCAAGTGCGTCAACGATCCGGCCGCGCTCGTCAAGGTCAAGTGCGATGCCTTCATAGTCGTGATAGCCGACCTGGCTGTAATACTGCAGCGCGATTTGGCTCAGCGGCAGCAGCCCCTCTTCAAGGCATGACACTGCGAATCCTGAACGCGTATGTGTATGCATCACCCATGCCGCACTGTGGCGACCCATATGAACCGCGCTATGGATCGTGAATCCTGCCGGGTTTACCCGGTGTGGCGAGGCGTCGATTTTATTGCCATCGACATCGATTTTAACCAGCGATGAGGCGGTAATTTCCTCCCACATAAAACCATAAGGATTGATCAGAAAATGCCCCGGCTCATCCGGTACGCGTGCCGAGATATGGGTGTAGATGGTATCGGTCATCTTGTAATGGGCGGCAAGCCGGTAACAGGCGGCAAGTTCAATGCGGGTCTGCTTTTCAGCGTCGCTCATCGGGGCTTTTGCTCCGGCTTCTTTCTGATTAGCACTTTGCATTTTGTCCTCACCTGATTTGATCAAACGGCTTTACTCTTTGATATACACTTGTTTAACTGAGGTTGGAGCATTTGCGCAAACTTTCTTTGGGGACTTTTCTTTATGACGACCGCTGAGCGGATTTATGGTGTTCTTTTAAGCGAAACGATGGATCTAAAAACGTATTATTCGCTCGATTTCGGGGGGGCGGCCGCCGACGTTTGTCTGCTGAACCCTGACGAGGTCACCAACCCCGAAGACATTCGTTTTGCAGCATGCTGGCTGCCCGGACCAGATGCCTTTGCGCCATATCCCAATCTGGAAATGGCGATGTCGGTTGGCGCGGGTGTTGATGCGTTGCTCAATCATCCTGGACTTAACAAAGACGTCGCAGTTTGCAGGGTCCGCGATCCGCATCAGGCCCACTTGATGGCAGGTTATGCGGTGCATGAAGTTGTTCATTTTGAACGTGAGTTTCCCCAAATGGCACGCAATCAGGTGGCGGAAAACTGGGATCCTTTGCCAATCCGCGCCCCTGCCGACCTTAAAGTTGTGGTGTTGGGAAATGGGTCGATGGGGGGCGCCATTGTGCGCGCACTTGTGGCGGTGGGATTTGCGGTATCCGTCGCCTGTCGCCGCCCGCCAGAGGACCCGGTTGCGGGCGTTACCTATTTCACTGGGGATAATTCCGTTGCCGAATCGGTCGTGGGCATGAATGTGGTGATCAATACCTTGCCCCTGACAACCCATACTGAAAACGTTCTGAACGCCAACTTATTTAACAGGCTGGCCAAGGGAGCCTGGCTTGTGCAGATCGGTCGGGGCGAACATCTTGCGGAGGCAGATTTTATCGCCGCCCTTGAGAGCGGACAGCTGAGCGGCGCAACTTTGGACGTATTTCGCACCGAACCCCTGCCAGCCGACCATCCATTCTGGCAAGATCAGCGGTTGCGCATCACCCCGCATATCGCAAGCGACACGATGCCCCATATTGTCTCTGAGCAGGTCTTGCTCTCTGCCCGGGAATTACTGGCGGGCGCGCCGCTTAGTCTGTCGGTCAATCCGGCGCAGGGCTATTAGAATTGCGCCAGCCTTGATCATTCGTTTTAATTAATCAATTGTATAACAAATAGCAGATCGACACGCGACCCGCACGCCACTCGGAAACAGGTGATGAGTAGAAAAACTTTCCAGCGTCTTTCCCTTGATGACCGCCGCCGTTCTTTGATGGAGGCGACACTGACATGTGTTGCCCGCCATGGGCTGCATGGTGCGACCGTGCGTCGGATTACCGAAGAAGCCGGGGTGACGGTGGGCTTGGTGCGCCATTATTTCGGCAATAAGGACGATATGATCCGAAATGCTTATGCCTATCTCGTCGGCCAACTCACCGCACAGGCCAGCGAAAGTGCAAAACACACGGTGGCGTCCCCTGAAACACAGTTGGCCCGGTTCCTGCGCGCAAACATGACAGCACCCAATATGTCCGAAGAAAAAGTATCGCTTTGGGCGACATTTATCGGGCGCGTCCGTCATGATGCAGACTTCGCGGAAATCCATCGTGACGGATATCGCGAGTTCCTCAATGTCCTTGAAACCTTGATCGAGCCTGTTCTGATCAACCATCAACGCCCCCACAGTATTGCCGCCTGCAAGCGCCATGCGATTGCACTGAATGGTTTGATTGATGGTTTGTGGATGGAAGGAGCCTTGAATTCCGGCCTGTATGGTCAGGATATTCTGCCCGACTTGGTGATCGAGGCCAGTGAACGCCTTTTGGGAATTCCGTCCGGCGTGCTTGCCAATGCTCAACCGTCCCAGCAACCACAAAGTGAAGTCTCATGAGATATGCCGCAATTACCGACCGTCTCGCCGAACTTGGGGGTGCGAAATGGGCTGTCCACAATGCCGCGCGTGACCGCGGGGCAGCGGGCGAAAAAATCATCGAGCTTACGATTGGCGAGCCCGACATTCCGATTGATCCGGCCTTGATCGACGCGTGCGAAGCCTCCATGCGGCGCGGTCGCACCCATTATTCCAATGGCCGTGGCGAAGATGGGTTGATCGGTGCCATTGTCGATAAATACAAACCCTGCTGGCCCGATATCACACCGGACAATGTCCTGTGCTTTCCCGGCACCCAGACCGCCCTTTATACCGTGATCACCGCATTGGTCGATGCGGGGCAGGGTGTTCTTGTCGGCGATCCGTACTATGCGACCTATGCCGGGATTATCCGGGCATCGGGTGGGGTGCTTCAACCCGTTCCGCTGGGCATTGAAAATGGCTTCATCATGCAGCCGGGTGACCTGCGTGCGGCGGTCACCAAAGACAGCCGCGTTTTGTTGCTCAACACCCCGCACAATCCATCTGGTGCCTTGCTGGATCGCACGACACTCGCTGACCTTGGTAAAATTGCCTGTGAGCATGATCTCTGGATTGTCTGTGATGAGGTTTATGAGGACCTGATTTTTGACGGCACCTTTGCCTCCCCGCTTGAAATCGACGCATTGCGGGGTCGCACAATTGTCGTGTCCTCAATCTCGAAAACCTTTGCCGCCACAGGGTTCAGAAGTGGCTGGGCGGTTGGCCCGGCGGAACTTTGCACCAAGGTTTTACCGATTTCTGAAACCATCCTGTTTGGCAATCAGCCGTTTATCGCCGACATGACCGAGGTGGCGTTACGTGGCAATTTCGATACTGCCGCACGGATGCGCAAAAGTTATGCTGCCCGCGTCGATCTGATCGAAACCGAGCTTTCCGGTTGCCCGCACCTCAAGCCCGGTAAGGTATCGGGGGGCATGTTTGCCATGATTGATGTCGGTGCGACCGGGCTTGACGGTGAAGCATTCGCATGGGGCCTGCTGGATGAGCAGAAAGTCGCCGTCATGCCCGGCGCATCCTTTGGTGAAAACGCCAAAAACCTGATCCGCGTGGCCCTTACCGTACCTGATGAGGACCTTCGCGAAGCCACGCGGCGCATTCGGGCGTTCGCCGAAGCAAAGTCATAGAAAGAATTACTCGGGGTCTGATCTATGACTTTGGCATGTCACCCCGGATGATATAGGCCAGTGCATCAACCACTTGCCCAGGCTCGCGCGCAACACCGTTGGCGGCAGCGTCAACTTCTTTAAGGGCGTGATCATGCTCGGTCGGATGCAGCGTAATATACGGGATGCCCAGGGCCGCCGCCTGGCCGGCATCAAAGGCGGCATTCCATTGCTTGTATTTCTCGCCAAAGCGGATGATCGCGATGTCAGCACCGGCCAGTAAGCTCTTGGTGCGCATGGCGTTGAGCTGCGCGCCTTTACGGTCATGCCAGAACTTGTTGTCCTCAGGGCCAAAAATGGCGACCCCGCAATCATCTGAATCTTCATGCACCGTGATCGGGGCAACCAGCTCCACCGGAAGGTCCAATGCCTTAACACCCGTCTCGATACGTTCGCGCCAGTCGCTGTGGATTTCGCCTGACAAATAGACGGTCCAAACCATGCTCATCGTGTTCTCCCTGTTTGATTATCGTGATGGGGTGAACTGCCCCACTGATGTGCTGGTTATGCATGCTAGTGCATCATCGGCATTTCTTCCATGGGGTGGGGGAAACAGATGCCAGTCAAATAAGCCCTGAAACGACAAAACCCGTCGCCAAAGGCAACGGGTTTTGAATGGTGGAGCCGATCAGGATCGAACTGACGACCTCTACAATGCCATAAAACAGAAAGCCCAGCAAATCAGCGGGCTTGAGGCAAAAACTGGCGGAAAGCCGGTTCCAATAAAATCAATAACTTATGGACCGTCCGAAATTGTTTCGTGTGCATGTTCACGAAACGGGAACGGTGTTGTTTTGTCTGGAGGGTTCGTTCATGCCCTCTAACAGTATTTCCCTCAAAGGCGGTTTTCTATCTCTGGAACGCACGTCTGGCGTTTCTGATGAATATGCCCTGACAATCCATTTGAGCCATACGCAACTGGCCGAACTATTCGGCCCGGTGATTGACGTCAAAAGTCTCACGCTGGAAGCTCAGCGGGCCAAGGAAAAGGCACAGGAACGAGCAAAGAAAGCTCGGGAGCAAGCCTTTGATGAACAGATCGCACGAACCATTTCCCTTGGTCGTCAGTTCGAAAACGCGACCAGAGCGTATGTCGAAGATGGTTTGACGGACATAGAGGCCGTTGCCCTTGTCGCTCATGAAATGTTCGTCACTCAGGATGAGTTGCGTCGTTGTCGCCAGTTTGCCCGAAAACATGATCGTCGTGAGCGCGATGAGAAGATTTTCAAGCTCTATAAAGCTGGGAAATCCAATGCAGCAATCGCCAAGAAAATGGAACTGCATCCCGTCTCCGTTGCACGTGTCATCAGCGTATTGAAGCGTCGAAAAGAGCAATCAGGAGGTGCCAAATGATGCGCACTACCGTTGCTTATTCGCTCCATCAGGTGACCGGAGCCGGGTCAAGAGGCTTCTCGGGAGACCGCGCTTTAGCGCGGCGGAAGCCTCTTGACGCGGTTGCGGTTGCCATAGCGTCCCGCATGGGTGGCAGGAAAGAACACGAAGCGAAGCGCAGTGTTCCTTCTCCTGCAACCCTGCCCGTTGGCGAAACGCGGGGGTTTGGGGGCAAGGCCCCCGATACAGCATTCACCACAACGAACAACATTACTGGTCGCTGTGCGCGGCCTGAGCGCACTCGGGGGGCGGTTTTTGTATCACGCCCCCCTCTGGTGACAGGGGAACTAAAATGAAGCTGATTTACGCAGGTTTTGACGGGCTTGACGTGACGTTCAAGGGTTGCATCCCGCTCAGTGCGGTTGAGGTGCTTGAGGGCGGTAAAGAGGCCGCACAGGAGCTTAAGCAACGGCAGTATGTCGAGATAGGCGACTTCAAGGGGCATGTCGGCCCGACTGGTCTTCGCGATGGCGGGTATTCCTTTATCGTGGATACGGGCGACCTCGGCTTTACATGGTTCATGTCCAAGTCGCAGCGTAAGGAAAACTGGGGTATCCGCGTTTCCTGCAAAAGCGCGACGTTGGCCGCATTCGGTTTCGAACAGGCCGTTGCCCGGATGTATGACGAACTGGATGCGATTGGCGCAACGGTTTTGGAGGAATCGATTTCCCGTGTCGATTTTGCGATGGATTGGCGGGTATCCGGTGATTTCCGTATCGATCCAGATCGCTTTTCAATGCACGGCACAACGACGCTGGGCCAAAGCGGCGATGAATGGAACCAAGCATGGCGCGGGCAGCGTTGCACGGGCTTTACCATTGGGAAAATGCCGGGACGCCAGATTTGCATCTATGACAAGCGCCTTGAGGTGGTGAAGAAGCAAAAGGGCCACTGGTGGTCGATTTGGGACATTGATCGTGATGAGCTTGATGAGGCCGGTGATCAGATTTGGCGTCTCGAAATCCGGGCGGGCAAAAAGCATCTAAAGGAACATTGGGGCATTACGCGCTGGCCCGATTTGCGCAAGGCACTGGGCGATATCTTCAAGGATGCCTTGGTGCAGGTCCGTTACAAATCCCGTGCATGGGAAAAGAACGAAAACGTCTCCCGCATTGATGATGATGAATTCTGGTGTGCTGCAAAAGACTGCATTACCCGCGATTTGTCCGATTGGTCGAGCAACGCCACACCGGGCGTTATCAAGCAGGTCATGGAAGATCAGCAACGCCAGACAATCACAGCCCAGCTTGTCGGCCTGTCGGCAAATCTGGCGGTTCTGTCTGGCATGGATCACGACAAGATCGCTGTCGATCTTCCTGCCCAGATTGCCACCCTGATCACCGACCATGTGCGGGGACCAAAGGTCAAAGATTTCAAACGAAAAATGCGAAAGGTCACGCGACGGTACGAAATCATCGACCGCGATGGTGTCGTGCGTGGTGGTCCTTCCGATACGCGATACGGGCACAGCCCAAACGAGGTTCCCGGAATGGTTTCGGGAAGCCCCGCCACTGCAAAAAGCAAGCGGGATCAAACTGCCGGGGAATGTCCCCGGTAAACTCCCATGTCCTACGTTTACGTTACGTAGGGAAATGGGTCTCTTGAAAGGAAACCAGAATGGTTAAACAAGTTCGTGATCTGCCGGAAAATGATGCCATCGCAACGATGGGTGTGAAGCTACGTAATGCGCGTGATGCACTGGGTATTTCCCGCGCCAAAGTACAGGATGAAACCGGCATTCCGGCCAAGACGCTTGAGCATTACGAAGCAGGAGCATCGGAGCCGACGCTCACCCGTTTGAAGGCGCTTTGTGATTTGTACAAATTGCCTTTCGGTGAAATGGCAGGAACAGAGGAAGGCCCCAAAGAGATTGCCGTGGAAACTCCCAAGGAAGGGGAAACTGTTCCCGAGGAAGTTACCGGGGGAATGGTCGTGGTCGAGGCGATGCTTGATGAGTTGACTGCGTTTCGTGCTATCGGGTTCGATGGTGCCCAGCGCCGCGCAATGGCTCTGGTTGATGAACTGGCAGCGGCAATGAAGCGTCTTGAAAGCGATGAGTTGGAAGCGTTGGCCGAGGCGCGGGGACTGTTTGAAGGTGATCGACCTACATCTGATGGTATTTTCGGTCTGTTTGTTGAGGATGTAGACGAGGCACAGCGTTATTGCGGTCTGGTTGAGGAACGTATTGTTGATACGGCAATTCTCGGATCGGACCTTTACGCTATCGACCGTGATGCGGTGGTCAAAGTTGCGGATGCAATCAAAGACGAATTCGATCTCGAAGAGCCGCGTTATCTCGGTTGGTCTGACTGCTGGGGCGACTATGCCGAGTTTGTGCCTTTGATCCGTGAACCGCTTCGCAAGCTGGCCCTAATGGGAAAGGGAATGGATTTGGCCAATTTGGACCAGTTTCCACGTCGCGAACTGGAAGCCGCGGCTTAATCGATAACGGCGCGGGTTGATCAATGCCCGCGCCCTTCACACAAATACAGGAGCCAGAAAGCCATGAATGCGCCTATGAGCAAAACCGCGATCAAGAAACAGGAACACCGCCAGAAAACCGCTTTCGGTGTGGCTGGGATGATGTTTTGCGATGTAATCGACCATGATCAGATTGTTGTGGCCAGGGCGATATTGCGGGCCGCGCAGGAGCTTGCGGAATATGCGGATATCGACCCGATAGACTTTCTTACCGATGCAATTACGGCCCGTGCAGTCGATTATGCAAAGCGAGGTTTCATTAGTGCGGATCAGGTGGAAGTCGCAACGCTGCCGCTTAATTTCTTTGCAGATCAGTATCTTGGTGCGACTGGGGAGAGAGGGAATGTTTGATGTGGTGATAGGGCAAGCTGGATTGACATCCAGCTTCCGACAATCTCAGCGAGAAATGCAGTTGACAAAATTGGTCAAATTCGACACCTTCAAAAAGGTAACGAATTTACACCATGTTGAGGTTTCGATGTCGCGGCGTAAAAATGCTCAAATTCCTTTGGGTGAACTGCTAACCAAGGCTCGTTTAGAGCGTGGGTTAAGTCGCGCACATGTCGCAAAGAAAGCTGGTGTCAGCGAAAATTCGTTGGTTCGTTATGAAAAGGCTGGTTTGGAAGATGATGGACAGTTCCCGCCAAGCCCAAAGTTGGCGGCGCTGTGTTTTTCACTGGAAATCAGTCCTTTGACCGCCCTTCTTAGCTGTTTGGGCGCGGAAGAGTATGCAGGCTATTACGTTAAGACACAGGAGGATTGGCTTATGGATCATCCAGCTCATAACTATGTGTCGGAACAATGGTTTGCTTTGTTAAGGGACAATCATTTGTTGCGAGAAACTGTTCGCGTGTTTGTAGACCCTGACAAAGCGAAAGAGAAGTTCGGTTCCGATGGTGTGGATTGGATTAAAGAGGAGGCAAAAAAGGTAATTGAAGCAGAAGATACCTTTGAGCAAAAAATGCTGGAACGCAAAGTTTTTCAGCCAAACATGCATGGCATGGGCATTCCCGGTCCTGTTCGTAGTTTTGAAGAGGACCCCTATGACTATGCAGCACAAAGTCATGACTATACCGGCAAGAAAAACGGCCCGGATGGATGATCCGAGCCGCTTCTAACCGATGAACCACTCAAGCTGTTGGAAGCAGCTTGAACCAACCCAAAAGGATTAATTCATGAGTAGTCTCAATACCCACGATCCTAACGTCTCCAGCGGAACAGCGCAAGCACTTGATAGATTGTTGACCTTGCACGAGGTCGCAACCCGTCTTGGTGTTTGCTACGAAACGGCACGGCAATTGGTTAACCGGGGTGAGATGACATGCATCCGCCGCCCCGGTTGTCAAATCCGTGTGCCTGCGTCGTCCCTGTCCGAATATCTGGAGCGTTACACATGCCCCGCAAGGAAGAACCGCCCCGCCTCGTCAAGCTCAAAAACCGTGAAAACTGGTATATCCGGTATCGGGGTAAAACAACGACTACGGGCTGGGCAGATCGCACGGAGGCTGAGCAATGCTTGATAAACGTAATCAATCAGCTCGAAGCCCCGGCCAGCACTGCGACTGTTTCAGAACTGCTGGAAAAGCGGCTGGAGGACATTCGTGCCAAGGGTCGCGCACGGGCAAAAAACACGCCCTACTATCACAAAAACCTGCACGAGCATTTCGGGAAACTGTTGCCGGAGCAGATCACATCCAGTCGCGTCTACGCCTATTGGAAGAAAAGGGAACACCGTCCCGGCGGTTTGCGGGCGGAGCTCATAGAGCTCCGCACCACCCTGAATTACGCCTTGAAAAAGGGCTGGATCGCATCGGTACCGGAAATCGACACACCGGGCAAAGCTCCCCCACGCGAGAAGTGGCTAACTCAGGAGCAAGCCTATCAGTTGTTGGAAGCCGCAGGGCCGCAGCATTTGAAGGTTTTCATACTGGTTGCGATGTCAACCGCAGCCCGGAAATCGGCAATTCTGCAACTCACATGGGATCGGGTAAATCTGGATCGTCCGCATATCGACTTTCAGGACCCCGACAGGGAAATTACCGGGAAACGGCGGACGGTTGTACCTATCAGTCCTCTGACGGCAAACATGTTGCTGGAGGTAAAGCGATCTGCCCAGACGCCCTATGTGGTCGAGTACAACGGAAAACCGCTTGCCGATATCAAGAAGTCTTTCCGGCAAGCCTGTTTGAATGCGGGGCTCGAACCGGTATCGCCGCACGTTCTCAAACATTCGGTGATTTCGTGGCTGGCGATGGCCGGGCATTCCATAGATTCGATTTCGGATATGACCGCGACAACACGGGAAACCGTGACGCGGGTGTATCGGAAATGGTCGCCGGAATATCTGTCTGCGCTGGCCGAAACGCTGGCTCCGAGGGCGGATATCGTGACAATGTTCACGAAACAGGCAAATTGAGCCATGGCCCAGAATTGGCAAAACCCCAAGGTTTCCCTTGGGGTTTTGATGGTGGAGCCGATCAGGATCGAACTGACGACCTCTACAATGCCATTGTAGCGCTCTCCCAACTGAGCTACGGCCCCACTTTGTCCGCGTCGCAACAAAACCAAGGTTTGGGCTGCGGCGCGGCGCATATTTAGAAGGTTCACCAAATATTGGCAAGACCTATTTTCAAAAAATCTTAGCGATCATCATCGTTTGATTCGACGTGCTCGTAGACTTCTCCGAGATCATCGTCATCTTCACCAAGATCAGATGCATCTTCGAGAATGTCGTCGTCGACATCCACATCATCATTGTCATCAAGATCGTTGACGTCATCGACATCTTCGTCTTCTTCAGGTGCCGGTTTGGCAACCGCGGCTTTCTTGACCTTTGTCACGCCATCTGGCGTAGCACATTTGGGGCAGATGACCGGGGTACGATTCAAATCGTAATATTTGGTACCGCAGGCGAGGCAGTGACGTTTCTTACCGCGTGCTGACATTACGGCAAATCCTCTTAATTACCGTGATCTTCGAAGAGTATGGCTGTTAAGCGCAAGGTGCTGCGAAGCTGCGCGTATCATCATGTCTAAGAAGCCCAATTGCCATCTTGTTGCCGCCTTGTCAAAAGGAAATTACGCTATTTCCCATTCACTGTGACGATGATGGAATTCTGCTTCATAAATGGTGTAATTCACCTGTCAAAATTTGGGTTCGATACTGGTGCGTTACAATTGCCTGTGCTAGAGCTTTGCCCCGGTGATTGAATGGCTCGTGAGCGCTAAAACCAAGGCTGCAGCGCGATGCTTTTTCAAGTTGGCCCACAAATGATGATCAAATCGTTACTGACAGGTATGGCTCCATGAGTTCTTCGCAGACCAAACGCCCGCTTTCATCGGCCAAAACAGGTCCGATTTCAGGCGATATCCGGGTTCCGGGTGACAAATCGATTTCCCACCGGTCCTTGATGTTTGGCGGTCTTGCGATTGGCACGACCAAGGTCACCGGGCTGCTCGAAGGTGAAGACGTTCTGGCAACGGCGGACGCCATGCGCAAACTGGGTGCGACCGTCACCCGTGATGATGATGGCACATGGCATGTGACCGGGGTTGGTGTTGGTGCACTTCGCGAACCCGATAGTGTGATTGACATGGGCAATGCCGGGACTGGCATTCGTCTGATGGCGGGCATTGTTGCGACCCATCCGATCACGACCTTTTTCACCGGCGACGCCTCGCTGTGCAAACGCCCGATGGGCCGTGTGGCTGATCCGCTGGCCGAATTTGGCGCGAAATTCATTACCCGTGATCGCGGCCGCCCGCCAATGGCCGTCATTGGGACTGATGAGGCAAAGCCGATCACCTACACATTGCCAATGGCATCCGCCCAGGTGAAATCGGCCGTGATGCTGGCGGGGCTCAATACCACCGGCACAACCACCGTGATTGAGCCCAAACCATCGCGTGATCATACCGAACGCATGTTGCGTCATTTCGGGGTCGATGTGGATGTGAAGGTCAATGATGACGGTGGGCGTACGGTGAGCCTGACGGGGCCTGCTGAAATGAAGGCTGCCGATATTGTTGTTCCGACTGATCCCAGCTCGGCAGCATTCCCGCTGGTCGCGGCCCTGATCCATCGGGACTCAAACGTGACCATTCGCGATGTATGCTTGAACCCGCTGCGCACCGGTTTGATTACCACCCTGATTGAAATGGGCGGCGACATCACGATCACCAACGAACGCGAAGAAGCCGGTGAAACCATCGGTGATCTTGTCGTGACCGGTAAAAATCGTCTGCAGGGGATTGTTGTTCCGGCAGATCGTGCACCGTCGATGATTGATGAATATCCGGTTCTTGCCGTTGCCGCGGCCTATGCGGAGGGTGAAACCCGCATGTGCGATCTTGAAGAACTGCGCGTGAAAGAATCGGATCGTCTGGCCGCTGTTGCGGCGGGGCTTGAGGCCAACGGCGTTATTCACCGGATCGAAGGCGATGATTTGATTGTGACGGGCGGGGCAGTTCCGGGCGGTGGCATGGTTGAAACCCATCTTGATCACCGGATCGCGATGTCGTTTCTGATCCTTGGTCTTGGGGCGGAAAAACCGGTTGCGGTGGATGATGCCAACCCGATTGCGACAAGCTTCCCAAGCTTTGAAAAGCTGATGGGTGACATGGGCGCAAAATTTGCGCTGCATTCCTGATCAATCTGACCCAATATAGAGAGCAACTATATAATCAGGTACACACAGGGAGCGAAGCAAATGATCATCGCCATTGATGGGCCGGCAGCATCCGGCAAGGGGACTTTGGCGCGTCGAGTCGCGGACGCAATGAACTATGCTTACCTTGATACCGGACTTTTATATCGCGCAACCGGCGCAAAAGTTTTGGCCCAAAAAGCCGACCCTGCGGATGAGGCAGTTGCGGTTAAAGTGGCCGAAAACCTCAATGCTGATGATTTATCCGGCGATGCGTTGCGCAGCGAAAAGGTCGGGACTGCTGCCTCAAAAGTTGCAGCAATTCCAATGGTTCGCGCGGCACTTCTTGATTTTCAGCGCCGTCTTGCCACCACCCCGCCGGACGGTAAACGCGGGGCTGTTCTGGATGGTCGCGATATTGGAACGGTTGTTTGTCCCGAGGCCCCAATCAAGTTTTATCTGACCGCTTCGGTCGAAGAACGTGCAAACCGTCGGTTCAAACAGTTGCAGGAAAAAAATCCCGCTGCTATATACGAGCGCGTTCTTAAAGAGCTTGAAGAACGGGATGCCCGAGACAGTGCCCGCGATGTCGCACCGCTCAAGATGGCAGAAGACGCAATCCACATTGATACGGACCGTCTGAATGCCAACGCAGTGTATGACGCCGTTATGGCACATATCCATACTCATATGAGTGCGGATGACTGATCAAAGGGCGTTTTAACCGTCAGGCGATGAACGATCCCGAGGTGCCGGTCATATGACCTGTCCCTAAGGTGAACGACTTGTGCGTTCACCTTTTCGTGTATGGAAGGTTCGCCTTTTATATCTGTCCGGGTTTGGACCTTGACTGACACGATCGCCGCGATGTTGCGGCAAAGACCACCGGATACAACCGGTTGGCCAGAATATAGTGACGATACTCGAAAGGAAGTCTGGTTTATGACCACCGCTGAAGAAGCACAATTCTCAACTGGCGAAGATTTTGCCGCCCTGTTGGCCGAAACCCTTGGTTCTGAAGACGAAGGTTTTGTCGGTCGCGTGATGACCGGTTCGGTCGTCAAGAAAACTGACGATGACGCAATCGTTGACGTTGGCCTCAAATCCGAAGGTCGCGTTCCGCTTAAAGAATTTGGTACCGGCGAAGTAAACATTGGCGATACCGTCGATGTCTATGTTGACCGTTACGAAAACAAAGATGGCCTGATCGTTCTGTCGCGTGAAAAAGCGCGTCGCGAAGAATCCTGGGTCGAGCTTGAAAAACAGTTCGCCGAAGGTAAACGCGTTGACGGCACCATCTTTGGTCGCGTTAAAGGCGGCTTTACCGTTGACCTGTCGGGCGCCGTGGCATTCTTGCCGGGCAGCCAGGTTGACATCCGTCCGGTACGTGACGTTACCCCGCTGATGAACAACCCGCAGCCGTTCCAGATCCTGAAAATGGATCGTTCGCGCGGGAACATCGTGGTATCGCGTCGTGCAGTTCTCGAAGAGACCCGTGCTGAACAGCGTGCTGAGTTGATCCAGAACCTCCAGGAAGGTCAGGTTCTTGACGGCGTTGTCAAAAACATCACCGATTACGGCGCATTCGTCGATCTTGGTGGCGTTGATGGCCTGCTGCACGTTACCGACATTGCTTGGAAACGTATCAACCATCCGTCAGAAGCCCTTCAGATCGGCCAGACTGTTAAAGTTCAGGTTATCCGCTTCAACAGCGAAACCCAGCGTATCTCGCTTGGCATGAAGCAGCTTGAAGCTGATCCGTGGGAAGGTGTCGAAGCCAAATACCCGGTCGGTTCGAAATTCGAAGGCCGCGTTACCAACATCACCGATTACGGCGCATTCGTCGAACTCGAAGCTGGTGTCGAAGGTCTGGTCCACGTTTCCGAAATGTCCTGGACCAAGAAAAACATCCACCCGGGCAAAATTGTTTCGACCTCGCAGGAAGTCGAAGTCATGGTGCTCGACGTTGATGCACAGAAACGTCGTATCTCGCTTGGTCTCAAGCAGTGCACCTCGAATCCTTGGGATGCCTTCGTTGCAGCCCATCCGGTCGAGTCTGAGATCGAAGGCGAAGTCAAGAACATCACCGAATTCGGTCTGTTCATTGGCCTGCTCGGCGGTATCGACGGTATGGCTCACCTCTCGGACCTGTCATGGGACCGCGCTGGTGAAGAAGTCATCAAAGAATACAAAAAAGGTGACGTCGTCAAAGCCAAGGTTCTTGACGTTGACGTTGAGAAAGAGCGTATCTCGCTCGGCATCAAACAGCTTTCGGGCGATCCGTTCAAAGAAGCTGTCACCGGCATTAAACGTGGCGAAGCTGTCACCTGTGAAATCACCGAAGTTAACGACGGTGGCATCGAGGTATCTGTTGGCGACACCGAGCTGAAAGGCTTCATCCGTAAAGTTGAACTGGCGCGTGAGCGTTCAGAACAGCGTCCGGAACGCTTTGCAGTTGGTGAAAAAATCGACGCACGTGTTACCGCGATCGATGCTAAAACCCGCAAAGTTTCCCTCTCTGTCAAAGCACTCGAAGTTGCTGACGAGAAGAAAGCAATGGCGGATTACGGTTCGGCAGACAGCGGTGCATCGCTCGGCGATATTCTCGGCGAAGCTCTGCGCAAGAAACAGGAAACCGGCGAATAAGCCAGCTTCCGACAAAATACGATCGGCACATTGTGTGGATCGAAAAGACGGGTCGCGCAGTGCGCGGCCCGTTTTCTTTTGTGCTTCTGGTACTTTTCCCCGGTCCCTGATTTCCAGTATTTGACCTACCGGCTTTCGCGCAATTCTGTGCTTTCAGCTTCCAGCCAGATTCTCTCTCCCTCCCTCATCCTGCGGGTTCAACCCGTCATCACTGTTTCTGTCTGCGGGCAAACGCACTGGCATGCATGCGAAAACGCCACTGAAAACTGTATAGGGTCTTCAATTTTGCCGTTCATTTCGGGGGAATGGGCAGGCAAAGGTATAATTTCGCGAAATTTTTGATTTTAAACGCTTTTTGTTCTTGCCTTCTGTGCTGAGAAAAACCATTTGAAAAGACAGGTTTTGCGGGGCACGCCCCGTAAGTGATTGATTGAACAATTAGAACTGGGGCACCGTCCATGGCACTCGATGCCGATATCCTTCTTGATCGACGTCGACTGAAAAAATCGGTGTTTCGCTGGCGCGTTGTTGCCGCGATTGCGGTGCTGGCCGTAATCCTGATTGGTCTGGCTGGAACCGGTCTGAACAAGGGCGTGTTTGGCACGCTTGGACCCCGGATTGTTGAGGTCACGATCGAAGGTGTGATTACCGAAGACCCGTATCTTCTGGATGCGCTGGCCGCTGTTGAAGAAGACTCGGACGTTGTCGGGGTGATTGTCCATATCAACAGCCCCGGCGGAACGATGGTTGGGGGCGAAACACTTTTTGAGGCGCTGCGCCGTATCGGGGAAACCCGTCCCATCGTTGCCGAGATGGGAACTGTTGCCGCATCAGGTGGCTATATGACAGCGATTGCCGCAGATCATATTGTTGCACGTCGCGGAACAGTAACGGGCTCGATTGGGGTGATTTTCCAATCGATGAACTTTACCGGAACGCTGGAAAAGCTTGGTGTGGAGCCACTGACGGTCAAAAGTGGTCCGCTCAAAGCTGTGCCCAATCCGTTTGAGCCAACAGACGATGCCGCACGAACGGCGATGCAGAGCCTGATTTCCGACATGTTTGACGTGTTTGTCGGGATGGTGGCCGAACGACGTGATCTACCGATGGATACCGTAAAGACCTTGGCTGACGGGCGTGTCTATACCGGACAACAAGCGCTTGCCAATGGACTGATTGATGAAATCGGTGGCCGTCGTGAAGCTGTGCGCTGGCTTGAAGATAAAGCTGGTGTCACGACCGAAGCGGAGATTGTGCCGCTTGAAATTGAGTACCCGGAAGACGATCTGATGACCACGGTTCTTGAGGGAAGTCTCGGAAAAGTGCTGTCATCTGAGGGGCTTAAACTTGACGGTTTGCTGACGGTCTGGCAACCTCAATAAGAGTTTCCTGATAGGATGATCTAATCCGTGGTTGAGTGAGACTGTTAGAACGAACAGGATGGGGCCTGGAAATGACGAAATCAGAACTGATTGCCCGCCTTGCTGAAATGAACCCGCATCTGTATCAGCGAGATGTCGAACGGATTGTTGCGACGATCTTTGATGAAATCACCGACGCACTTGCCCGCGGAGACCGGGTCGAGCTTCGCGGTTTTGGTGCCTTTTCCGTCAAGCATCGCGACGCACGCGTTGGGCGCAATCCGCGCACCGGCGACGCAGTCCCGGTTGGCGAGAAAAAAGTGCCCTATTTCAAAACGGGTAAACAGCTTCGCGAACGTTTGAACTGATTTTTCCATGTGACCGACGAACGTGACTTTGGTCATGGGCTTGCCCAACCATAGCACAGGGATACCTGTGCCGTTGGGGGCATGGCTTTTGTCTGGTTCTTGCCCCATACTACCGGTCTGACTGTCAAACGTGACCTGCAGCTGGTCTTGAATGTGCGCACTCAAACGCAGATGACGCACATCGACCGGCACAAGGAGCTTAAGTAATGCGCGTTCTCTACTGGATTATTGCCATCCCGATTGCGGTTCTGATTGCGGTTTTCGCCGTATCGAACCGGGCTGCTGTGACATTGTCCCTTTGGCCACTGCCCTTTGAGCTTGAATTGCCGCTGTTCTTGCCGATCATGGTTGCCTTGTTGGTCGGACTGGGCATTGGTCTGGCGTATGAATGGCTTGTGCATGGCAAACATCGTCGTGCCGTACGTCGCATGGACAGCGAACTTAAACGGGTCAAGGCCGAGGATGAAACGCCAAAGGCCGATCACCCAAAATCGGACCACAAGGCGCTTGGCCACAGCTAAGATCGTCTCAGATCCTCAAATCAAAGGGCTCCATCAGGGGCCCTTTTTTTATATTGACCGCGCCACATCGCATGGCCCCATGCATCCCTGTTGTCCTATTTGACATTGGCCTTTTGAGCTAAATCGGCTAAGTCATGTCTGGTCCCGTTTGATGATTGTGGGCCAACGCCCCCATCAAACCCCGAAGGAGGACACCCAGCATGGTCCAGAGCATTTCCCCCAAAGACCGTATCTTTTGCGCGATTGATACAACCGATCTTGATCATGCGATTGATCTGGCCTCAAAGCTTTCGGGCGTGATTGGCGGGGCAAAGCTCGGCAAGGAATTCTTTGCCGCCCACGGACCACAGGGTGTGCAGGCTGTCGCCAAAGTGGGCATGCCGATCTTTTTGGATGTGAAATATCATGACATCCCCAATACGGTGGCGGGTGCCATTCGGGCGGTAACGCCGATGGGGCTTAAAATTGTCAATGTCCATGCCGCAGGCGGGATTGAGATGATGAAACGTGCTGGCGAAGCCGCGCGTGAAACAGCGGCGAAGGCCGGTGTGGAGGCACCATGGGTGATTGCTGTGACAATCCTGACCAGCATGGATCAGCACGATCTTGATGATGTCGGGCTCAAAGGGCCGATTGACGAACGTGTCGTCAAGCTGGCCGAACTCACTCAAAAATCCGGGTTGGACGGGGTTGTCTGTTCGGCGCGTGAAATCACTTCTGTACGTGCGGCCTGTGGCCCCGACTTCAAGCTGATTACACCGGGTATTCGTCCGGCGTGGGCCGCAAGTAACGATCAGAAGCGCGTTGTCACCCCGGCCGATGCGGTTGCCATGGGCAGTGACGTGCTGGTGATTGGCCGCCCGATCACCAAGGCGGATGATCCGGTTGATGCAGCACGTCGGATTGTTGCCGAGGTATCCTGAGACCTCTCAAATCTCAAATGCAGAAGGCCCGATGTCAATTCGGGCCTTTTTAATGAGCAGATGATCTGGTGGACCAGTCGCCCATTAAGCAATTAACCCATTGCCGCCACTCCCACCACTCCACCCCATACGACCTGCTGATTATGCTGCATAGCGCCATGCGATTTTCGCGATGGTCACATTGGGCGTAATTAGAGACAATTGAATCGTTTCAAAAATCGTGCAAGATGGCTATCTCGCACTTGCACAAAACGCGATGAGCGCTCCAGGCCATCACGTTTCACTGGATATTCAGACATGGCTGCTGCTTCTGCCCGTTGGGGTTTGCTCGGGAACTTCCCGATTCTTGCGCTTGCGCTTGCGTCTTTTGGCATCGGGACCACCGAATTTGTCATCATGGGACTTCTACCCGACGTCGCACGTGATCTAGCTGTCAGCATTCCAGATGCCGGGTTGCTGGTGACGGGCTATGCGCTGGGTGTGACATTTGGTGCGCCGTTTCTGGCGATTGCAACGGCACGCATGGACAGGCGTCGGGCGCTGTTGCTGCTGATTGGCATCTTTATCATTGGTAATTTTCTGTGTGCGATCGCGCCAGATTACTGGTTGCTGATGGCTGCCCGCGTGATCACTGCCTTTTGCCACGGGGCCTTCTTTGGCCTTGGCGCGGTTGTCGCATCGAACCTCGTATCGCCGCAAAAGCGCGTACAGGCCATCGCCCTGATGTTTTCGGGTTTAACCCTTGCCAACGTGCTGGGTGTTCCGTTTGGAACCGCACTGGGTCAGGAGCTTGGCTGGCGGTCGACTTTCTGGGCGGTTGTTGGCATTGGCGTGTTTGCCGCCATTGCGCTTTATTTTGCCCTGCCGCGCAAAATTGCCGCCTCAACCGGCAGTCTTCTGGCCGAGGCAAAATCGCTTGGTAAGCCGCAAGTCCTGTTTGCCATGCTGATCAGTGTTTTATCGGCTGCCAGCTTGTTCAGTGTCTTTACCTATATCACCCCGATGTTAAACGAAGTTACCGGCCTTGCTCCGCGTCAAGTGACCTACGTCCTGTTGTTGTTCGGGGTGGGGCTGACAGTGGGCAACTATGTCGGCGGGCGTTTGGGTGACTGGCGTCTAATGCCGGCCATTATCATTGCCTTTGTCATGCTGATTGGTGTTCTGGCTGTCTTTAGCGAAACCCTGACCTCCTTAGTTCCGGCTGTGATCACGGTGATGGTGTGGGGTATTGTTGCCTTTGCGCTGGTCTCCCCACTTCAGATGCGCGTGGTAAGCGAGGCCTCCGATGCGCCTAATTTGGCCTCCACTCTTAATCAGGGTGCTTTTAATCTGGGCAATGCTGGTGGGGCTTGGTTTGGTGGATTGGCGATCACGCACGGGGTTTCCTATCAACACCTCCCATGGCTTGGTGCGGTTATTGCGGTGCTGGCCTTGATGTTTGCCATCTGGAGCCATCTGCTTGACCGTCGCGACGAAGTCTTTGTCGAAAGCGGTGCAAGCGCCTGATACCGAAACTCCTCAAAACAAAACCCGTCAGCCTATTGGTTGACGGGTTTTTCATTGGGACATTGCCAAGGATCATCCGATCCACTGATACACCTGATCCCATGTCTGGCTCAGTGTCGGGCCATACTGATCAATGATCAGTTTGATCGAAATCGCGATGGAGGTGACAACAAGCAATGGACGCACAAGGCGCGCGCCGACCTTCATCACCATGTGCGATCCGATCTGTGCACCAATCAACGCACCAACTGCCATCACCAGACCAATGACCCAGACGACTTCACCCCCGGCGATGAACATGACAAGGGACGCAAAGTTCGATGTGAAGTTCAGGACCTTGGTGTGCGCAGTGGCCTTGGTCATGTTGAAACCAAGCAACGCGACAAAGGCGATGGAAAAGAACGACCCTGTACCCGGCCCAAAGAACCCATCGTAAAATCCGATACCAAATCCGGCCGTAAAGGCAAAGGCACCTTTGCTGATCATTTGGTGCGCATCTATGTCCCCGACACGTGGGGAGAACAGGAAATAAAGCGCAATCAGGATCAAGAGACCCGGCAGGATCGTCATCAGAATGCTCGGATCAAGCATCTGAACCAGAACCGTGCCCAAGGCCGATCCGGCAAAGGTCAGTACAATCGCCAGCACCATGTCGCGCGGGTCAACATGGCCTTTGCGAATGAAGCTAATCGATGCGGAAAAACTACCAAAGCTTCCTTGTAGTTTGTTCGTCGCAAGCGCCTGTGCGGGCGATATCCCCGCCCAAAGCAGGGCCGGGATGGTAATCAACCCGCCACCACCGGCAATCGAATCGACAAATCCCGCAAGGGCGGCGACGGCAAACAGGATCAAGAGAAGGTCGAAACCAAATTCCATCGTTTGAAATTCCATATGGTGGGGCGGCGGTCAGGAGAGCCTGACGGACATTATGTTAAAGTCAGTGTGAATAATCCGCGCCATCATAAGAGCTTTGGCACCGGCGTCTATTGTAAGAATGACGCGCGTTCTGGTGTGAGGGTCTTGATGTTGCAAAACCACACGCTGACGCAGCTTGCCAATCATTGGACCGGCATCTAGATATGGTATCCGCTTTGTTAAAGATTGAGGACGCAGATGCCCGAATTGCCAGAGGTCGAAACAGTTACCCGTGGCCTGACCCCCGTGATGGAAGGCCACGTGATTGACCATGTGGTGCAACGTCGGCCCAATCTGCGGTTCCCCTTCCCGGAAAACTTCGTTGACCGGATGGCCGGGCGCAAGGTGGATCAGCTGACCCGTCGGGCGAAATATATTCTGGGCTATCTTGATGACGGACAGGTTTTGCTGATCCATCTGGGCATGTCTGGGCGCATGACGATCCATGATGACCGGAATGTTGCAGTGCCAGCACCTGAAAAACACGATCATGTTGATTTTGTTATGCAAGGTGGTGCGGTCGTACGCTTTACCGACCCGCGGCGCTTTGGGGTGATTACCCTGATTGCCGCTGATGAGGTGACCAGTCATAAAATGCTGGCGGGCATTGGGCCTGAACCGCTTGGTAATGCCTTTAATGCCGCAGTGCTGGCGGCCGGGATCGCCAAACGCGCTAGCCCAATCAAAACCGTGTTGCTGGATCAGAAGCTGGTGGCGGGGCTTGGCAATATATATGTCTGCGAAGCCTTGTTCCGTTCGGGCATTGCGCCGAACCGTCTGGCAAAGGACCTCAAACCTGCTGAAATCGACCGTCTGTACCGCGAAATCAGACTTGTGCTTGAGGATGCTATTCTTGCGGGCGGATCAAGCCTGAAAGATCATCGTCAGGCCAATGGCGAGCTTGGCTATTTTCAGCATAATTTCCGGGTTTATGGCCGCGAAGGCGATGGTTGCAACGCGCCGGAATGTGACAGCACCATCGAACGCATGGTGCAGGCCGGGCGTTCAACATTCTTCTGCCCGACCTGTCAGCGATAACATCCTGTCAGACGGCACATCGTTCTCCCTCTTGCGTACCCCGCCCAAATATATCGGATGGGGGGTGCTGGTTTCTTTGCTGGTTCACCTGAAATATACCCATCCACACAGACGTCCGGTTGCGATCTGCCGTTAAAATCGGTAAAACAGTATCAAAATATGGTTTCAAGCGAATCGGCCCCGAAAAATGCGGGCCTTGATTGCGATAAAAGGATCTTAAGGCATGACATACGAAAACATCATCGCGGAGAAAAAGGGCAATGTCGGGCTGATCACCCTCAACCGTCCCAAGGCGCTGAATGCGCTGTGTGCGGCACTGATCGATGATCTTGGGGTTGCACTTGATGATTTCGAATCCGATGACAACATCCGTGCCATTGTCATTACCGGATCGGACCGGGCCTTTGCGGCCGGTGCTGACATCAAGGAAATGGCTGATTACGACTATATGGATGTCTATAAAAACGACTTCATCACCAAAGGCTGGACCCGTGTCGCAAGCTGTCGCAAGCCGACCATTGCGGCCGTTGCCGGATTCGCACTCGGTGGTGGCTGCGAAATGGCCATGATGTGCGACATCATGCTGGCGGCCGATACCGCAAAGTTCGGTCAGCCGGAAATCACCATTGGCACCATTCCCGGTGCAGGTGGAACTCAGCGTCTGACACGGGCGGTTGGCAAAGCCAAGGCCATGGAAATGTGCCTGACCGGGCGGATGATGGATGCCGAGGAAGCCGAGCGTGCCGGATTGGTGGCGCGAATCGTTCCGGCCGACTCGCTGATGGATGAAGCCATGCAACTGGCCGAAAAAATCGCCTCCTTCTCGGGGCCGGTATCGATGAAGGTCAAGGAATCGGTCAACAAGGCCTATGAAATGACCCTTGCCGAAGGCCTGATGTTTGAACGGCGTGAGTTCCATTCGACCTTCGCGCTTGAAGATCGCGCAGAAGGCATGAAAGCCTTTGTGGAAAAGAGAAAAGCTGATTTCAAGCACCGTTGATTGTGCCGGGATCGTTATAAGTTGACCCCTGATTCTACGGCTGCATATCTGTATTGCAGCCCCAAAGACTCCTAAGCCGCAGAAAATGAGGCGCTAGGATGGTATCGGGGGTTGACGAGGGGGGCGCCCGGCGCTATAAGCCGCGCTCCGAATTACGTAACATTTGTTTGAAGAGACAGGTTCGCAATGGCTCACCATAAATCGGCCAAGAAGCGCATTCGCCGCAACGCCGCCCGTGCTATCGTTAACGGTGCACGTATCGGCCGTATTCGTACCTACGTTAAGAAGGTCGAAGCTGCGCTGAACGTTGGCGACAAAGATGCTGCTCTGGCTGCGATGCAAATCGCTGAGCCGGAAATGGCGCGTGGCGCACAGCTTGGCGTTCTGCATAAGAACACCGCTGCTCGCAAGGTTTCGCGTCTGACTGCACGCATTAAAGCGCTTTAATTTATCCCTTACGGGATGGCGAGTCGAAGGCCGCACCTCTGGTGCGGCCTTTTCGCTGCCCGGATTTCGGTGAATCACCTTTTGTTCCATGATTCCGCTTGCGCAAAAAACCGCAGGAATCAAGGACCGTTTTGGTCCCGAAATCCTTTTAACGTTCTGTTAAAGATCGCCTTGCCTGATGTGGGTCGCATCAGTACAGTGTTGCGACTTCGCAGGCCGCGCAAAGCGGTCCGTGACGAAGAACCAAAAAACAAAAGGCGCGAGTACGCTTCCAGGATAGTGCGGAAGACCAGCGTGTTGATCACAAACGTGATGAACGCGGTGCAGTACTGTTTTGTCTTTTGCAGTCTTGTTGGTGTTGAAATTGGGATAGCGGGGAAAGGTTCTAACAGTGCAGCACGCCGCAAGGGGAACGCAATCAGCTCTCGGACAGACCAGTGGGGGGATGTCGGGTGAGCAGCAGGCAGCACCAGACGATCATGCGGTAGCAACATGGCAAGTCATTCGTGAAAAGCTGCGCGCCGAATTTGGCGCAACGGCGTATCGCTATTGGCTTGAGCCTGTTGCCCTGATCGGTGTTGAAGCCGGTGTGGCCCGGTTGGGCGCGCCGACCCGTGCCATGCGTGACTGGGTGACACAGCACTATCTGGACCGTATTCAGGCTTTCTGGCACGCCGAAGACCCCAACGTTCATTTCATCGAAATCAACATCGTCTCGGGTGCTAATGCCGGGGCTGCGGGTGCGCGTCGCACATCTGATGCGACTGAAACCCGTCCCGCACAAAATACGTCTTATCGCGACTCGCAAAATTCCCGGGCCAGCAGTGCGGCCAATACCGCGCAGCAGCCCGCCCATTCGCAAAAGTCAAATGGCCGCACGGCAATTGCCAGCATGTCAGATGATGGCATTTCAGCAGCCCTTGATCCGCGCTACACCTTTGATAATTTCGTCATCGGCAAGCCAAATGAGTTTGCCTACGCCGCGGCGCGCCGCTTGGCCGAGGCCGAGTCTGTGCCGTTCAACCCGCTGTTTTTGTATGGTGGGGTTGGTCTTGGTAAAACCCACCTGATGCATGCGATTGCCTGGCATATCCGCCGGACACAGCCGCACCGCACGGTGATCTACCTGTCGGCTGAAAAGTTCATGTATCGCTTTATCCGCGCGTTGCGTGACAAAAACACCGTTGATTTCAAAGACCAGTTCCGCTCGGTTGATGTTCTGATGGTCGATGACGTTCAGTTCATCTCGGGCAAGGATTCGACCCAGGAGGAATTCTTCCACACCTTCAATGCGCTGGTTGATCAAGGGCGTCAGATCATTGTGTCTGCCGACAAGTCACCATCTGATCTTGAAGATATCGAAGAGCGCCTGCGCTCGCGTCTTGGATCGGGACTTGTGGCCGATATCCATGCCACCACTTATGAGCTGCGTCTGGGCATTCTCGAATCCAAGGCGGAACGTCAGGCGGTTGAGCTGCCCCAGCGCGTCATGGAATTCCTGGCCCATAAAATTACGGCCAACGTCCGTGAGCTTGAAGGCGCACTTAACCGCGTGATTGCCCATTCCCAGCTTGTCGGTCGTGAGATCAGCCTTGAGATGGTTCAGGATATCCTCCATGACGTCCTGCGCGCGTCCGAGCGCCGGGTTTCCATTGAGGAAATCCAGAAGCGCGTCGCCGAACAGTTCAACATCAAGGTGTCGGATATGCATTCGGCCCGCCGTGCCCGTGCGGTTGCACGTCCACGTCAGGTGGCAATGTATCTGTCCAAGCAGCTGACAACCCATTCTCTGCCTGAAATCGGGCGCAAGTTTGGTGGGCGCGATCACACCACCGTCATGCATGCGGTGCGCAAGATCGAAGAACTGCACACCACTGATCCGTCATTGTCAGAAGACATCGATCTTTTGCGGCGGATGCTCGAAGGGTGATCGCTGTTTGATGTTTTTCATCAAGGCCGCCAAAACAGGCGGCCTTTTTGCTGGGTTTTATGCAATGAATCCAATGGGTTTTCCGGCCTGAAATATATGCGAAAAACCGGGAGTCGCACGGTATGCGCTGGTTTGCGCGTTTTGGGTGTTTTTTGGGGTGTCGACTCCTTTTATTTGCTTGGGTTTAGGCCGTAAAAATCCTTCGATTTCCCGACATGCATGTTATAATGCCCCTTCCTCACCCGTAAGGGTGGGGGTCAGGTGAGAAAACCTATTAAAAATCAAGTTGTTAAACCAATACTGACAGACGGATAGGACGGGCATGAAGCTGACCATCGAACGCGCGGCTCTGTTGAAATCGCTGACCCATGTTCAAAGTGTGGTCGAACGCCGCAACACCATTCCGATTCTGTCCAATATTTTGCTGCGGGCAGAGAACGACCAGCTTTCCCTGACCGCCACGGATATGGACCTTGAGGTCGTTGAAACAACGACCGCGGAAGTTGCCGAAGCTGGCGCGACGACCACGCCCGCACATACCCTGTATGAAATCGTCCGCAAGCTGCCGGAAGGCTCGCAAGTGCAAATCTCGCTTGAGCCGGGTGCAGGTCGTTTGACCCTGTCGGCCGGTCGGTCGAAGTTTAATCTCGCCGTGCTGCCGGTTGATGACTTCCCGGTCATGTCGGGCGGCGATCTGCCGGTCAGCTTTGGTCTGGCTGCTGCGGAACTGCGCGGCCTGATTGATCGTGCCGAATTTGCGATCTCGACCGAAGAAACCCGCTATTACCTCAACGGGATTTATTTCCACGCCACCGATGCCGAAGGGACGAAAATCCTGCGCGCGGTTGCGACCGATGGTCACCGTCTGGCGCGTGTCGAGGCACCGCTTCCTGATGGGGCGGAAAACATGCCCGGTGTCATCGTTCCACGCAAAACCATTGGGGAATTACGTAAACTGATTGATGAAACCGGCGAGGCAGTTGATATCGCCATGTCTGATACCAAAATCCGTTTTGGTTTCGGTAAGGCGATTTTGACCTCCAAGCTGATCGATGGGACCTTCCCCGATTACGAGCGCGTCATTCCATCGGGCAATGACAAAACGCTTGATATCGAGTGCAAAGGCTTTGCCGATGCGGTTGACCGTGTTTCGGCGATTTCGATTGAAAAATCGCGCGCGGTTAAAGTTGTCCTTTCGGGCACGACCCTGACCCTTTCGGCGTCTAGCCCGGAACATGGGACTGCGTCCGAGGAACTTGAAATCAATTATGACGCCGAGGACATCGAAATCGGCTTTAACTCGCGCTATTTGCTCGACATCGCAAAACAGGTCAAGGGCGATACGCTCAATCTTTTGATGTCGGACGGATCGTCGCCGACCATCCTTCGCGATACCGATGACCTTTCGGCATTGTATGTTCTTATGCCGATGCGTGTTTGACGGTAAGCGCATAACACAGTGGCTGTTCTTGCCAATAACCTCATGCCAAGAGACGGTGCGTCGATGACAAACCGTCTCGCAGTTTCCCGCATTCAGCTGAGTGAATTTCGCTGTTACGAAAGCTTGCGGCTGTCGTTAAACAGCACACCGGTTGTTTTGACGGGACCAAATGGGGCGGGCAAGACCAACTTGCTTGAGGCGGTATCGCTGTTGTCGCCAGGCGGCGGTTTACGCCGTGCCAAACTGGGTGAAATTGCGCGGAACTTTCCCGCGAACCCGGACGGCGAAACCCGCGCTTGGGCCGTGTCGGCCGATCTGGAAACGCCAGATGGCGCCTTTCAGGTCGGAAGTGGCCTTGACCCGGCAGCCCTTGCACAGGGACGCGAACGTCGGGCGGTCCGCATTGATGGTGAAACAAAACGCGGTCAGGCATCCTTGGGTCGGGTCTGTGCCGCCGTGTGGTTAACGCCGCAAATGGATCGTTTGTTTCTGGACGGACCATCGGCACGGCGGCGGTTTCTGGATCGACTGGTCTATGGCCTTGATCCGGAACATAGCAGCCGGGTTGCCGCCTACGAGCATAGCCTGCGCAGTCGCGCAAAACTGCTTAAGGAAGGCAAGGGCGACGATAAATGGCTGGCCTCGATCGAAGACTCGATGGTGCGCCACGGGATCGCCGTTGCCGTCGCCAGAGCCGACCTTCTGGCGCGCTTAAGCCGGGCGGGGACCATGGCGGTCGGACCGTTTCCTGCGGCGCGCATGGCGCTGGCGGGGGATCTTGAAAACTGGCTGGAAAATCTTCCGGCGGTTGAGGTCGAAGATAAAATGCGGGCGGCATTGCGTGACGGACGGTCACGTGATGGAGCCTATGGCGGGGCGATTGTTGGCCCGCAACGCAGTGATCTTTTGGTGTGGCACGATGCAAAGGGCCAGTCGGCAGATCAATGTTCCACCGGGGAACAAAAAGCGTTGTTGTTGGCAATCATCATGGCCAATACCCGCCTGCAGACAAAAGCACGCGGCGCTGGCCCGCTGCTGTTACTTGACGAGGTGGTTGCGCATCTGGATGCAGAACGCCGCAAACACCTGTTTGATGAAATCGTGGCGCTTGGCGTCCAAGCCTGGATGACAGGTACGGACCGGGCGCTGTTTGAAGGTTTGGACGGTCGTGCGCAATTTTTCCGCGTGGAAGATGCCACACTGACCCTAGAAACCACTCCGTGAATGCCGAGGTTGTTGACGCTATGACCAACGAAACAGAAGCCCCGAATACTGCCGAAGTCGTGCAGGAGTACGGTGCAGAATCGATCAAGGTTCTCAAAGGCCTTGAAGCGGTGCGTAAACGCCCGGGCATGTATATCGGTGACACCGATGACGGAACCGGTTTGCATCACATGATCTATGAAGTCGTCGATAACGCGATTGACGAAGCCTTGGGCGGGTATTGTGATACCGTCTGGGTGCAGCTCAATGGTGACGGTTCGGCGACCATCCGCGATAACGGTCGTGGTATCCCGACCGACATGCATAAAGAAGAAGGCGTGTCTGCGGCCGAGGTCATCATGACCCAGCTTCACGCCGGCGGTAAGTTTGACCAGAATTCCTATAAGGTTTCCGGTGGTTTGCACGGGGTGGGCGTTTCAGTTGTGAACGCGCTCTCGACCCTTTTGAAATTGCGCGTCTGGCGCAATGGCAAAGAACACTACATGGAATTTTCCGGTGGCGATGCGATCAAGCCGCTCGAAATTGTCGGCGACGCGCCGCTGACCGAAGATGGCACACCGCTGACCGGGACCGAGGTGACCTTCTATCCGGACGGTGAAATCTTCACCATGACGGAATTTGATCTGCCGACCCTTGAGCACCGTTTGCGGGAACTGGCCTTCCTGAATTCCGGTGTGATCCTGACGCTTCGTGATGAACGCAGCGGTGAACCGGTTGAGCAAAAACTGCATTACGAAGGTGGTATTCGGGCCTTTGTCGAATATCTTGATCGCAACAAAGCCCGTCAGATCGAAGAAGCCATCGTCATTGTCGGTGAAAAAGACGGCATCACCGTCGAAGTGGCGTTGCAGTGGAACGACAGCTATCACGAAACCACGCTGTGCTTTACCAACAACATTCCGCAGCGTGACGGTGGGGCGCATATGGCCGGTTTCCGCGCTGCATTGACCCGTCAGATCAATTCCTATGCGCAGGAAAGTGGCATTGCCAAAAAGGAAAAGGTCAATCTGTCGGGCGATGATGCGCGTGAAGGCCTGTCCTGCGTGATTTCGGTCAAGGTTCCTGATCCGAAATTCTCTTCCCAGACCAAAGACAAACTGGTGTCATCCGAAGTCCGTCCGGTTGTTGAAAACATCGTCAATGACAAGCTGGCACAGTGGCTTGAAGAACACCCGCAGGATGCGCGCAAGATCGTCGGCAAGGTGGTTGAGGCCGCATCTGCCCGTGAAGCCGCACGTAAGGCGCGTGAGCTGACGCGGCGTAAGGGTGCGCTCGATATTTCGTCACTGCCGGGCAAACTTGCCGATTGTCAGGAACGCGATGCGTCCAAAGCCGAACTGTTCATCGTGGAGGGTGATTCCGCAGGTGGATCGGCCAAACAGGGCCGTGAACGTGGCTTCCAGGCGATCTTGCCGCTGCGTGGTAAAATCCTTAACGTTGAACGTGCGCGTTTCGACAAAATGCTTTCAAGTCAGGAAATCGGCACCCTGATTACCGCGATGGGGACCGGGATCGGGCGCGACGATTTCAACATTGAAAAAGCCCGCTATCACAAAATCATCATCATGACCGATGCTGACGTCGATGGCGCGCACATCAGAACCCTGCTTTTGACCTTCTTCTATCGTCAAATGCCTGAACTGATCGAACGTGGCTATCTCTATATCGCACAGCCACCACTTTATCGCGCCAAGCGCGGTAATTCGGTCCAGTACCTTAAGGGCGACCGGGAAATGGAACAGTACTTGACCGCACAGGGCACCGAAGAAGCAGTTCTGACCCTGACCGGTGGTGTACAGGTAGCTGGTCCTGATCTGGTGCGGGTGGTCGAGCTGGCGCGTAAAGCCAAGTCGCTGCTTGAACCGCTGTCGCTCAAATTGCCGATTTCGGTTCTGGAGCAGGCAACACTTGCAGGCGCACTCAACCCGGCCTTGCTTGATGACGATGCCAAGCGCCTTGAAGCCGCAGAAACGCTGGCCACGCATCTTGATAGCCTCGAAGAAGATTACGACCGTGGCTGGCACGGCGAAGCCCCGCAGGACGAAATCGTTCTGTGGCGGATGCTGCGCGGTGTTGAGCAGCGCCACGTGATTGATGGCAATATTCTACGTTCCGTCGAAGCCCGCGCGCTTGCCGGTATTCTGGGCGAATTGCGCGAACTCTTTGAAAAGGGTGCCGAATTCGTTGCCAAGGACAAAAGCTGGAAAATCAACGGTCCGGTAGATTTGGTCAACGCGGTGATGGAATTTGGCCGTCGCGGCATTTCTGTACAGCGCTATAAAGGTCTGGGGGAAATGAACCCCGATCAGCTTTGGGAAACCACGCTGGACCCGAATGTCCGTTCGCTGCTGCAGGTCAAAGTCAATCACGCCGATGAGGCCGAAGAAGTCTTCTCGACCCTGATGGGTGACGTGGTTGAACCGCGCCGTGACTTCATTCAGTCCAACGCGCTTAAGGTCGCAAACCTCGACGTGTGACGTCACACGAAGAACAAAATCCAAAAAGGCCGAAGACTTTTGTCTTCGGCCTTTTTGGTAGCTAACCCAATTGCTTGGGATAGAGAGCTTAGTAGCATTAGACGATCCCGCCTCCGCTTCCTTTGCTTGCCGGGCGTTGTTTGCCGACAGCATCGCGATAGCCTGCCTTGCGAAAGGCAACAATCGGATCAATTGCGCCACCGGCTTTCTGGCGCGCCATGGCAAGGATCGGCGAGACGTCGGTGTTGTAGGCTGACTTCAATGTTCGATTGGCCATCATGACATCATTCTCGTCCTGATACCCTGCCAATGCAGAATGGTCGACCAGCAATGCCTGTACATAAGCACGCTGAACTTCTATCGCGCTGGAAATCAGACTTTCAATCGGATCGGTCACATTGTGCGATTGATCAAGCATATAGGCCGGATCAAACTTTTCCGGGGCACGGCGTTCAGCATCGACCAGTTCGTTAAAGACGAGGAAAAGCTGATAGGGATTGATGGATCCGCTATCAAGATCATCATCGCCATACTTGCTGTCATTGAAATGGAACCCGCCCAGCTTTCCAAACTGGAACAGGCGCGCGACAATCATTTCAATATTCACATTTGGTGCATGATGGCCGAGATCAACAAGGCAGGATGCTTTGGGACCCAGTTCGGCCGCCGCCAGATAGTTGCTGCCCCAATCCTGAATCACGGTTGAATAGAAGGCTGGCTCAAAGATTTTGTGTTCAATGAACAGTTTCCAGTCATCGGGCACCCCGGCATATACCGATTTCATTGCACTAAGGTATCGTTCAAAACTACGGGTGAAGCTTTGCTGACCGGGGAAGTTCGTGCCATCTCCGATCCAGACCGTAAGCGCCTTTGACCCAAGCTTCTGGCCGATTTTAATGCATTCAAGATTATGGGCAACTGCTTGTTCGCGTACGGCGGCATCACTATGGCTAAGACTGCCGAACTTATAGGATTGGCTCTGGTCGTCCTGATCCTGAAACGTATTGGAATTCATCGCATCAAAACCAAGCCCGTATCCCGATGCCGTTTCACGCAGCTCTGAAAGATCGTCGACCTTGTCCCACGGGATATGGAGTGACACGGTCGGGGTTGCCCGACCCAGTTGCTGAATAACGGCACAGTCGGCCAGCTTTTCATAGATATTGCGCGGTTCACCCATCCCCGGAAAACGCGCAAAACGCGTCCCTCCGGTGCCGACACCCCAAGATGGAATGGCCACCGCGAAATCCATGGCGTCCTTGGTCAACGCATCAATATCGATCCCGCGTCGTGAAAGCTGCGCACCAAGCGCGTTATAATCGCTTTTGAGTGCAGAAATTTCGGCATCATTTTGATCGGCAATCAGGTCGGCCGATATCGGTGCTTTTACGGACATTTTACTCCCTCCCGGACTGCTTTATTTTTCAGCCCTGTATTTGTTTAACGCGTGAATGATGGTGCATGACCAGCATCAACGTTAACTACATTGCCCGTCGATTTTGCCGCATTGTCCGATGCAAGGAAATAGATCGCCTCGGCAATGTCTTCGGGCAGAACATTCAGCTTCAGCATACTGCGCTGACGGTAATGTTCTTCAAGCTGATCGGGCGCCATGTCATAGGCTTTCGCCCGCTGTTCACGCCATTCACCCGTCCAGATTTTCGACCCGCGAAGAACCGCATCCGGATTAACCACATTCACGCGAATCCCAAACGGCGCACCTTCCAGAGCAATACAGCGCGCCAACTGGATTTCTGATGCCTTTGCCGTGCAGTAGGCCGATGCACCGGGCGAAGCCACAAGGCCGTTCTTTGATGCGACAAACACCATGCTGGCCGGACGTTTTTGCAATTTCATGATCTTGAAGGCTTCGCGCGCCACAAGGAAATATCCGGTCGACAAAATGTCCATATTGCGCTGCCAGACTTCAAGACTGGTTTCGTCAATCGGGGCAGCCGACGAAATACCCGCGTTGGACACCAGAATATCAATCCCGCCAAACTCGGTGCAGCTGTCATGCATCAGTTTGATGACCGATTCTTCGCTGGTGACATTGACCGGAAGACCCCGCACCTGATCCTTGCCAAACACCGACTGCAGATCACCAATTGCCGCGTCCAACCCGTCTGCATCAATATCACAGGCAACGACACAGGCACCTTCTTGCAACAAACGACCACAAGTCGCCTTACCAATGCCACCGGCACCACCGGTGACAACCGCCACACGGCCTGCAAGGCTTTTGGGTTTGGGCATGCGTTGCAATTTGGCTTCTTCAAGCCGCCAGTATTCGATATCAAACGCTTCCTGCTCATCAAGCCCCATATAGGTGCTGACTGTATCGGAACCGCGCATCACATTGATCGCATTGACGTAAAATTCACCGGCGATCCGTGCGGTGGCCTTATCCTTGGCAAAGGACAGCATGCCAACGCCCGGGATCAGGTAAATCACCGGGTTCGGGTCACGCATCGCCGGGCTATTATCGTGCTTGCAGCGGTCATAATAGGATTTGTAATCTTCGCGATAGGCACTAAACGCATCCCCCAATCCTTCGATCACAGCATCAAGATCTGGCTTTGTAGGATCAAGACCAATGATGATCGGGCGGATTTTCGTGCGCAGGAAATGATCCGGGCAGGATGTCCCAAGACTTGCGAGTGCTTCGAGTTTATTGGAATTAACAAATTCCAATACTGCGTCGCTGTCGTTAAAATGCCCGATTTTACGTTCGCCCGCATCAATGAAACTGCGAATACGCGGCATCAGGGTTGATGCAATCGAACGGCGCGTTTGCGTATCAAGGCTTTGATGGCGGACCCCGCCAAAGATTTCCGCACCACGTGTTTTCGTATCGAACCAGGCAATCGCCTTGTTAATGATTTCAACCGTCGTGTTGTAGCTTTCTTTGGCACTGTCGCCCCAGGTAAACAGACCGTGGCTTTCAAGAACGACCCCTTTGCTATTGGGGTTGTCGTTGAAATATTGCTCTAACATAAGACCAAGCTCATAGCCCGGTCGTTTCCATGGCAACCAGCCAATGTCATCGCCAAAGATTTCCTGCGTCAACGCGCGACTATCCTTGGAGGCGGCAATGGCAATCACGGCATCAGGGTGCATATGATCAACATGCGGTTTGTTGATATAGGCATGAAGCGGGGTATCAATGCTGGCCGCACGCGGATTAAGATTAAACGTACAATGGGGCAGATAAGCCACCATTTCGTCTTCGAACTCTTCACCGCGATAGAGGCCTTTGAGCGCGCGCAGCTTATCCATATAAAGGGTCGAAAACCCGTCGAGCTTCATGCTGCCGACGTCACCACCTGATCCCTTGACCCAAAGAACTTCTACTTCTTCGCCGCCCAGTGGGTCTTTTTGCCAGACCTTGGCTGACGTGTTCCCGCCACCAAAATTCGTGATACGCAGATCCGAACCCAGCAGGTTAGAACGATAAAGCAGTTTTTCCGGCTCGCTTAGACCCGCCGCGTGTTTCGCGTCCCATTTGTTCGGAAGAAGAGTATCAGAAGGAACAGATGACATGATCCTATAACCTATCACTTGGACGTTACACATGGCGGTCTGCTAGAAATGCGATTGCCGCCTCCCATTTTTTCCAAGCAAGTAAACCGGTTTTCAATCACAGTCAATCATAAACAATCATTTTCTTTCAATACTGCAGCGCAATATGATCAATTATGACATTTTATGTTTGACAATGATCGAAATTGAGCGAATATCAGGCAAACGGAGAGCACACATGCACGAACGTGAACGACATAGATTGATTTTGCGCGCAGTCGGGGAACGCCCGGTTGTCACGGTCGCCCAGCTTGTCGATATGCTGGACGTTTCCGAAGCGACCATTCGCCGCGACATTGGCGCCCTTGATGATGACGGCAAACTGCGCCGCATCCGAGGCGGGGCCGAGGCGATCAATCCTGTCAAAAGCCAACATCTGCTTGGGCGTCCGTTCTTTGTCACCAAGACACTGAATGTTGCGCAAAAATCGGCCATTGCCGCAAAGGCGGTTGAGCTGTGCGAAGAAGGTGACTCCATCATCATTCACGGTGGGTCAACCACCTATCAGATGGCGCCGATGCTGAAATCCACAAAGATGCAGGTTCTGACCAACTCGTTTCCGCTGGCCGACTTTTTAATGAAGCACAGCGAAAACAGCGTGGTCGTGCCGGGCGGGACGATTTACCGCGAACAGAACATTATCCTCAGCCCATTTGAAAGCGATGTGATCCACAATTTTTATGCCTCTAAGGCATTTGTCGGCGCACAGGGCATCAATGCGATGGGGCTGATGGAAAGCGACCCCATGATCATCCAGTCCGAGCAGCGCCTGATTGCGCAGGCCGAAAAACTGGTGGTCATGATCGACAGTTCGAAATTTACCCAGCGCAGCAACATGTTCCTGTGCCGCCTGGATAACATCGATACCTTGATCACCGATGACGGCATTCGTGACGAGGACCGCGCCATGATCGAACGCGCGGGCATCAATCTTGTCGTCGTCGAACCAAGGCAGGAAGAGGACCACAACACGGCAAGCGCATAACAGAGGGGACACAAAGAGCCCCCGCACCTGCCAAAAATAAAACCAAAATCAATCATGGAGGAAACGTTATGAAGTTCAAAAAGTCTCTGATGGCTGCGGCCATTTTTGCCATGGGAATGGCATCTGTATCTGCACAGGCCGCCGACCCGGTTCGGGTTGGTCTTGTCGTCAAATCACTTGGCAATGGTTTCTTTGAAGCGGCCCGTGATGGCGCAATGGAAGCCGCCAAAGAAATCGGCAATGCCGAGGTCATCTATACCGGCCCGACATCCACGACTGCCGAAGGCCAGATTGAAAGCATCAACTCACTGATGGCCCAGCGCGTCGATGCGATTGCCGTTTCGGCAAACGACCCGGACGCACTGGCACCGATCCTTAAACGTGCAATGGATCGCGGCATCAAGGTAATTTCATGGGACAGTGGCGTTGCCGATGATGCACGCATTGTTCACCTGAACCCGTCAAGCAACCCGCTGATTGGTGCGATGTGTATTAAACTTGCTGCTGATGTTGCCGGGGACGCTGGGGGCGAAATGGCAATCCTGTCTGCGACGCCAACCTCGACCAACCAGAACATCTGGATCGACGAGATGAAGAAAGTGCTGCCGGATTACAGCCAGCTTAAACTCGTTGACACCGTCTATGGTGATGACCTTGCCGATAAATCCTATCGCGAAACCGTCGCGTTGCTGAAGAAATACCCGGATCTCAAAGTCATTGTTGCACCAACCTCTGTTGGCATTGTTGCCGCCGCACAGGCAGTTGAAGATCAGGGTAAAGTCGGTGACGTCTTTGTCACCGGTCTTGGTCTTCCGTCCGAACTTGCCGGTCATGTTGATGCCGGTTCGGTCAAAAGCTTTGCCATCTGGAACCCGATTGATCTGGGATATTCGGCAATGATGATTGCCTATCAATTGACCCAGAATGACGAACACATGTCGATCAAAGCTGGTCGCATGGGGGCCATCTCATTCGACAAGGATGGCAATGGTGCGATGTCCGATCCGTTCGTTTACGACGCATCGAACGTGCACAAGTTCGCCGACATTTTCTAGGACGAACCACGGAACTGGCGGAAATACTTTTCTCCCTGAAGATGTTTCCGCCGCCCTTTTTTCCTTTATCGCATTTTTCAGGCACACAGGGTTTCTGCCCTGCACCTGAAACAGAATTTCCTGTCTCTGAGTTAAAGGCTTGAGAAGCATGAACAGGCCTGTTCTTGAACTGCGCAATATTTCCAAGACATTTCCCGGTGTAAAAGCGCTCGACAGTGTTGAACTGCAACTTTATCCCGGTCAGGTCACCGCCCTGATTGGCGAGAATGGCGCGGGAAAATCAACATTGGTCAAAGTGCTGACCGGCATTTATGCGCCCGATGGTGGCGAAATTCTGATTGATGATGCGCCTGTGACAATGCAGGCCGCGACCGATGCCAAACGCCACGGCATCTCGGCCATTCATCAGGAAGCCGTCATGTTTGATGAACTGACGGTGACCGAAAACATCTTCATCAACAATCAGAACCGCAACATTTTCGGTCTTCTTGACTGGAAGCTGATGCGTAAACGCGCCAAAACGCTTCTGGAATATCTTGATGTCAATGTAGACCCGAACATCCCGTTGCGCGAACTGAGCGTTGCGCACAAGCATCTGGTGTCTTTTGCCGCGGCCCTTTCGGTCAGTTCCAGCATCGTCATCATGGATGAGCCAACCGCATCCCTGTCCCATCATGAAATTCAGGAACTTTATCGTCTGGTGCGCCGCCTGCGCGACGAAGGCAAGGCCATCCTGTTCATCAGCCACAAGTTCGACGAGATTTTCGAAATTTGTGATCGCTATACCGTTTTCCGCGACGGCCAGTTTGTCGGATCGGGTGGCATCGCCGATGTCACACAGGACGATCTGGTCGCCATGATGGTCGGCCGCACCGTCAGTCAGATCTACCCGAAAGAGCAGACCACGATTGGCGACACTGTCATGTCCGTCAAAGGCCTGTCGCACCCGACCGAGTTTGCCGATATTGATTTCGACCTGCGCAAGGGCGAAATCCTTGGCTTTTATGGTCTTGTCGGTGCCGGACGCAGCGAAGTCATGCAGGCCTTGTTTGGCCTGACTCCGACATCCTCGGGCAGCATGGAGCTTAATGGCAAACCATTCAAACCACGGACACCGGGCGATGCTGTTGATCAGGGACTTGTCTATGTCCCTGAAGATCGCCAGCATCAAGGGGCCATTCTGACCCTTCCGATTTTTCAGAACATCACCCTGCCCCAGCTTGGCGGCTTGTCCCGGTCAGGATTTATTGACATGGCCCGGGAATATGACGTTGCCCGTGAATATGCCACACGTCTGCAACTCAAAGCATCGAGCCTCAGCGAGAATGTCGAAAACCTGTCGGGCGGCAATCAGCAAAAAGTCGTCATCGGCAAGTGGCTCGCGACCAATCCAAATGTGATAATTGTCGATGAACCGACAAAGGGGATCGATATCGGCTCCAAGGCGGCCGTTCACAAATTCATGGGCGAACTGGTCGCGCAGGGGTTGTCGGTCATCATGGTGTCATCCGAATTGCCCGAAGTGATGGGCATGGCGGATCGGGTCATCGTTATGCACGAAGGCCGCATTGCTGCACGCTTTGAACGTGATGACATGACCGCCGAGGCCATCGTTACCGCCGCGACAGGAGCCTGAATATGAAAAACACGTCTCTTCTCGGCAAAATGATTTCGCATCGCGAATGGCTGCTTGGCGCCATCATCGTCTTGATGCTGATGGGTGTCGGCTATACCGCGCCGTTCTTTGTTACCCCAAGCAATCTGGCCGAAGCATTTGATGACACATCAATCCTGATCATGCTGGCCTGCGCGCAGATGCTGGTGATCCTGACGCGCTGCATTGATTTGTCGGTTGCCTCCAATATTGCCCTTACCGGCATGTGCGTCGCGCTTTTTAACGTCGCTTATCCCGACAGTCCCGCACTCGTCACCCTGATCCTGTCGATTGGTATCGGGGTTGTGCTGGGTGCCTTTAACGGGATTCTGGTCTGGCTGGTGGGTATTCCATCAATTGTCGTGACTTTGGGCACCATGAGTGTTTATCGCGGATTTGTCTTTTTGATCAGCGGCGGCGAATGGGTCAATGCCCATGAAATGACGCCACAATTTCTGGCCCTGCCACGCGCGACATTTCTTGATCTGACGGTGCTGTCATGGATTGCGATTGCCGTCACCTTGGCGCTGTTTGTCTTTACCCGTTTTACCAAGACCGGCTTGTCGATCTTTGCCGTTGGCGGCAATCCAAAGGCCGCTGTCTATAGCGGGATTAATGTTGGCAAATACCAGTTCATCACATTCTGTATTTCCGGTGCCGTAGCTGGCATGTGCGGCTATCTTTGGGTATCGCGCTATGCCGTTGCCTATGTCGAAGTCGCCGTTGCCTTTGAACTTCAGGTGGTCGCGGCTTGTGTCATTGGCGGCATCAGCATCGCCGGGGGCATTGGTACGATCTGGGGCGCAGCCCTTGGGGCGATCTTCCTTGGCCTGATTAAGAATGCGCTGCCGGTGATTGGCATTTCACCGTTTTGGCAGTTGGCGATTTCCGGTCTTGTTATCGTTCTGGCCGTGATCATTAATTCGCGCAGTGAAAAACGTGGTGGGCGCCGAATCTTGCGGGAGGCCCACCAATGATGAACGAAAAAGCATTGAAACATCCCATGACCAAGGACATCAAGGATCTCCCCGACAATCTGGATGGTGACTGGCGCAATAAACTGATGCGTTGGGAAACCCTGTTGATGGTGTTTGTCGCGATTGCGTTTTTCACCAATACGCAAATCTCGCCCTATTTCCTTGATCCATGGAGCCTGTCGGACGCGACGTTCAACTTCACCGAAAAGGCGATCATTGCCCTGCCGATGGCATTGTTGATCATTGCGCGCGACATTGATCTTTCGGTGGCATCGACCATCGCACTGGCATCGGTTGCCATGGGGTTTGCCAATACAATGGGGGCAGGTCCGATTGAGCTTGCCCTGATCGGCATGGCGGTTGGAACCGTAGCCGGTTTTATCAATGGCTGGATCATTACCAGGTTCGATATTCCGGCAATCGTGGTGACCATCGGCACTATGAGCCTCTATCGCGGTATTGCCTATATCGTGCTTGGCGATGATGTCTATCGCAGCTACCCGTCTGACTTTGCCTTTTTTGGGCAGGGCTATGTCTGGGGTGTGCTGTCATTTGAATTTCTGTTGTTCCTCTGTCTGGCGGTTGTGTTTGGCATTTTGCTGCACAAAACCACCTTTGGCCGGCGCGTCTATGCGATTGGCAACAATCCGACCGCGGCGCTGTTTTCGGGCATAAATGTCAAACGCCATCGATTGTTTCTGTTTACGCTTGTCGGGCTTTTTGCCGGTATTGCCGCAGTGCTTTTGACATCGCGCATCGGCTCAACCCGCCCGTCGATTGCAATGGGCTGGGAACTTGAAGTCATCACCATGGTTGTTCTGGGCGGGGTGAATATCCTTGGCGGTGCAGGCAGCATTGTGGGCGTGTTTATCGCGGTCTTCCTGATGGGGCTTGTCACCTTTGGCATGGGCTTGATGAATGTACCGGGCATCGTCATGTCGATCTTTACCGGTTGCCTTCTGATCCTTGTGATCGGCACACCGATCATCTGGCGACGCTTTTTGAATGCGCGCAAAATGCGATCAAATTCCGGGGAATAGTGTCATGGAGAAAATCGCCTTCAAGATGATGCTCAATCCCGGTGAGGCCAGCGAATATAAAAAGCGCCACGATGAAATCTGGCCCGCATTATCGGTTCTTCTGAAAGATGCCGGAATATCGGATTACAGCATCTTTCTTGATGAAGAAACCAACATCCTGTTTGCCGTCTTGCGTCGGACAGCAGACCATAAGATGGACGCACTGCCCAACCATGAAATCATGCAACGCTGGTGGGATTTCATGGGCGATATCATGGCGACAAACGACGATGGCAGCCCGGTCGTTGTTCGCTTGAACGAAATGTTCCATCTGCCATGACCGATACCCGCGCCATTGCCGTCATAGATATCGGCAAAACCAACGCAAAACTTGTGGTGTGGGATGCTCGGACCAGTGCCATCCTGTTTGAGGCCAGTCGCGCCAATCACTCAATTGATGGCCCGCCTTATTGCCATCTTGATGTCGATGGTCTTTGGGATTTCTATATCTCAGCGCTGAAAGATGCGGCACGTGAGGCCCTGATCGGGCGGATCGTTGTGACCACCCATGGTGCAACGGTTGCGGTCCTTGCCGGGGACGAGCTTGCCCTGCCGGTGGTGGACTATGAAAATACCTATGCCCCGGAAATCGATCACGCCTATGGCGCCGAGCGGGATGACTTCGCGGACAGCCAAAGTCCCTGTCTGCCTGCCGGTTTGAATTTCGGGCGACAGATCTTTGCGCTTGAACAAGCCTTCCCCGAAGAAATGGCGCGCGCAACCGACTTTCTGCCCTATCCGCAATATTGGGCTTGGCGGCTGTCGGGGATGAAGGCCTCTGAGGTCACATCGCTTGGCTGTCATTCAGACCTGTGGCGCCCGCATCAAGCGGATTGGAGCGACCTTGCCAAGACCTGTGGCTGGGCAGGAAAGTTTGCGCCGATGCGCAAGGCGCGTGATGTTTTGGGTGAAATCTTGCCGGAAATCGCTGCCAAGACCGGTCTTCCAACCGACTGCAAAATCCATTGCGGTATCCATGATAGTAATGCGTCGCTGGTGCCCTTGATTGCCAAGGTCGAACAACCGTTTTCGCTTGTATCATCGGGTACCTGGACAATCTGTTTTTCCGTCGGTGCGCACGCGCGACCGGACCTTGATGAACATCGCGATACCTTGTGCAATGTCGATCTCAACGGCAATGCCGTACCCAGTGCACGGTTCATGGGCGGACGGGAATATGCGTTTCTCGCGGATGGTCATACAGATAATCCGGATTTCACCGACATCAAACGTTTGATGGCATCAGACTGTCTGGCTGTGCCGTCATTTGCCGAAGCAGGCGGACCTTTTGGCCATCTTGTCGGTCATGTGATCAACAAGGCCGAACTGCGAACCGCGCGCGACAAGGCTGCTCTCGCGACAATGTACTGCGCGTTGATGGTGGATTACGACCTTGAAATGATTGGCAGTGACGGGCCGGTGATTGTCGAGGGGCCATTCGCGACCAACACGACCTTCTGTCAATTGCTCGCCAGCCTCCGCCCGGACCAGCAGGTTTTTGCCTCAACTGACAGCTCCGGAACCAGCTATGGTGCAGCACTTTTGACAGGTCGGATGCAAATGCATCAATCACGCGGTTCGACGCGAATAGATCGGATCGAGGATAGTGGAATTTTGGCTTACAAGAATTTGTGGCGAAACAAGCTGACAATGAGCACTGAAAGTTGAGATGTTTCGTTGTGGACGTTTAACCGCTCTGCAACAAGTCAAGCGCTTGAAACATGACACATAAATCTGGAAATTTTCCTATCCCGGCATAAAGGAACTTGGAAGTAACCATTTGATTTTTCGATATAATTGTTGGAACTATTTATTTTCCAGATAATTGTGTCAAATCAGTCGAACTATATATGTCACAGACTTCGAAAAAGGCTGTTTTTTGCAAACGGTGTTTCCAGATTTATGCGTCAATTCACACCGACTGTGAATTGACGCATAAAATTAAAAAGCCGGAGATGATCGTTCATCCTCTCCGGCTTTTTTTTTGGTATCTCACGATCAATAGTGTCACTCCGTCTGAGGGACCAGGTAACGAGACCCCGTGTACTAAGGTCGCGGTTTTATCGCCTTGAAACCTCTGCGAATCATGCTCCGACCAGCCTCCAGCGTGCGCTGTTATAATTATGTGACAACAGGTTCTCCCCTTTTTCGCACGGCTTGGGAATGATATTCGTTATTGCTGCCCTATCGACTGGAGAAATGCGGCAATGAAGGAAAACCTGACGCCGACGATCCGTAACTGCGCACGCGCGGTGATCGTTCGCGATGGCGCCATTCTTCTGCTGTGCAAACAAAGCCCGTTTTACGGCACGCGCTATGCGTTGCCCGGTGGTGCACAGGAAGAGTATGAAACACTGCAATCAGCCCTGATCCGCGAATGTCAGGAAGAAATCGGTACCACGGTTACGGTTGGCGATCTGATACATGTCGCGGATTTCTTCAAGCCGCGCAGCACGGACCCGGAAACAAAACGACATACGGTTGAGTTTCTGTTCACGTGCGTGGTGCCCGACGATTACGCGCCAACCAATGGGCCGGCACCGGATAAAAACCAAAAGGACGTCTTCTGGCTGCCGCTGGATGAATTGGAAACGGCACCTCTTTCTCCTGAGGGGCTGCGCGGGGTGCTAAGTGCATCGGTGCGACAACACCCGTTTTATCTCGGACTGATCACATGACGTCTGCCTTATCCGCGCCGGTACGCGACAACTTTCGTTTTCTATGGATTGAGGCCAGCGCGCAAGTTGCGGAACTCCGCGATGCATTGGAGCAGGGATCGCTGGACTTGGCGCGCAAGGTCGTCGACCGCAGCGGCTATGTCGACAATCTGAAGATGCGTGTTCGCGACGGCTGTATCTCGGCCATCATGCAGACGCCAAAATCAAGCCCGGATGCGTTGATGCTGCGTGCCGTAGAGTCCATCGCGATTGATTTGGGGCGGCTGACACGGCTGTGTCGCGATTGTGTCGCGCAATACGAAACGCTCGAACATGTTCAGCGTCGAAAGCGCCGCCACCACGCAGCTCTTCTGGCATATGTCGAACAGGGCCTTCAACTGATCGAACAGGCAACGGACGACGCTGACACCTCAACAGCGGTCAAGGCCATCAAGGTCAAGAACAAGATCGATGAAGAGTACAAACAGCTTATTCGCGCCTGTAATGCGGATCTGACAAAACGCAAAGACCCGACGGTGGTGATTGCATCGATCTTCATGGCGCAGCGCATCGAAGAGATGGGCACGATTATTCAGGATATGGGTGATGCGATCATATCGGCCAACATGGGTCAGCAATTAACCGCAGATCGCTATCGGTCCCTTTCGGCGACGGTCAAGCGCCTGCGCGGTAACAGAAAGGCCGGCGACATCACAATCGAACCCCTTGCCCAGACACGCTCGGGGAGTGCTATTTCCGGCGTCGCCGATGTGGGGGCGGACGATGACAGCTATATCGCCGTGTTCAAGGATGGCAAACGCCGAAAGCTTAAGGAAGAACGTCAAAAGGTTGATCGGTGGAATGCGATATATCCCGGTCTGGCGCCAAAGATTTTGTCCTTTCACAAAAAACAGGATCAAGCTGCCCTGCTGATCGAACATTTGCCGGGACTGACATTCGAAAAAATCTTGTTGCAGGAAGACCCGGCACTGCTGGACGAGGCCCTTAAGGAATTAAAAAAAACGCTTCGTGCGGTTTGGCGTAAAACCCACGCCAAAAAACCGGTGACCGCTCAGTATATGACCCAACTGACAAAGCGGATGGAGGCGGTTTGCGACATTCATGCCGAGTTCAAAGACGATGGGTGTACGATCGCGGGTCACTCCGTTCTGTCGTTTGACACCCTGATCAAGGCGTGCGCAGCACGTGAAGCCAAACTTAAAAATCCTTACACGGTGCATATCCACGGCGATTTTAACTTCGACAACATCATTTACGATGCCCAAACCCGTTCCATACGGTTTATCGATCTGCACCGTTCGACGGATATGGATTTTTTGCAGGATGTTTCCGTTTTCATGGTATCGGGTTATCGGCTTCAGGCACTTGATGCTGAACGCCGCCGAAGAGTTCATTACGTTATTGCCGACTTCTATGAATTCGCCTGTCGTTTCGCGCTCAAGGCCGGCGATGATACGTTTCAGCTTCGTCTCGCACTTGGGCTGGCGCGTTCTTTTGCCACATCGACACGGTTCATTCTCGATCAAACATTGGCCCGCAGCATGATGGCCCGCGCCCGGTTCCTGCTAGAGCGTGTGGCAGCATCCGACCCAGACAAACCCCAAGATTTCACCGCTCCGATCAAGGACCTGTTCATTGACTTATAAGAAAATCGCCGTTGTCGGCATTCCTGGAAAATGGTCGACCGAGGCCCTCGCCGATGCGCTGGAAGAAAAAACCGATTTTCGTCTTGTCGTCGATATGGCCGATGTGACCGCCGATCTTGCGACCGGGACATTGACGGCAAAAGGCGTTGATCTGACCAATCTTGATGGTTTGGTGGTCAAAAAAATCACGGAAGTCTACAGCCCGAACTCGCTTGACCGTCTTGAGCTGTTGCGTCTCGCCGAAGCGGCCGGCGTGCGTGTGTTCAGCCCGGCGGTCAACATGTTACGTTTGATAGATCGGCTGGCCTGTACGGTTACCTTGCGTAACGGCGGCATTCCGATGCCCGAAACCCAAGTGACCGAAAACGTCGATGTTGCCGTTAAGGCTGTAAAAACATTCGGTGCGGCCGTGTTTAAGCCGCTGTATTCGACCAAGGCACGCGGGATGACGGTCATAGACTCCACGCAACCCGACGCAGAAATATTGGATGCGATCACCGCGTTCAAGGCGGAAAACCCGATGATGTACATCCAGCGGAAATTGTCGCTGCCCGGGCAGGATCTTGGTCTGGTCTTCCTTGGTGGCACCTATTACGGTGCCTATGCACGGGTCGCAAAAAACGATGCCTGGAATACGACAATCAACAGTGGTGGAAACTATGCGCCGTTTGAATGCGATCCGGACGTGGTCGAAATGGCCCGCCGCGCACAGGCCCTGTTTAACATGGACTTTACAACGGTTGATGTGGCGCTGACGGATCAAGGCCCGATTGTTTTCGAGGTTTCCGCCTTCGGTGGTTTTCGTGGCGCAAAAGAAGGCATCGGGATCGATGCGGCAGCCCTTTACGCCGACTACATTCTGGATGCTTTGTCATGATCAATCCGGGTACGCCAATGATGTCCAAAGATATCGCAGCACAGATGGCGGGTGGCTTGACCCTTCAGCCGGGCGGGCTCGTGCTTGGGCTTCCGGACATGACGATCCGGGTCCGATCAAACTCCACAGCCCTTCTCGAAAAACTGCGGGCTTATTTTAAACATATCGTGATCGAAGACGGTGACGCGACCGTGGAAATTCAAGCGTTCGAATGCGCCCCCCCGGACCTCGCGCTCGACTATGTTGATTGGCCGCGCGAGGTCGGCAAGATGGGGCGTAAAGACGCGCTGATCGACCTTTCCGATGGCCGTATCGTCAAAAAGGTGCGCACCGGCATGATGTTCCTGCAAAGCGTTGATCACAGGATCGCTGCCGGGCCTTGTCTGGAAAACGACAATCAGGTGATCAATTTTATCAACGCGCAATACATGAACATGCTGCAACAAAACGGATGGGCTATTTGTCATGCCGCCGGTTTGGTTCGCAACGGTTTGGCACTTGGGCTGGCGGGATTTTCCGGTGGTGGCAAGTCGACGTTGATGTTGCATATGCTTAACGAAGACGGCACGGCGTTTCTGAGCAATGACCGTCTGTTTGCCCGGCGCACCGATAAAGGTGTCTTTGCTGCGGGCATTCCAAAATTACCACGCATAAATCCCGGAACGGCCCTGAACAACCCGTGTCTGGGTAGCATTGTCACGCCTGAGCGCCGCGATGAACTGGCGTCATTGCCCGCATCGGAACTTTGGGACATCGAAGAAAAGTACGACGTCGATATTGATCAAATCTATGGCCCCGATCGCATTGTCGCGCGTGCGCCGTTATGTGGGTTTCTTGTTCTCAATTGGTCGCACACCGCCGATGCCCTGACCCAGATAAACGAAGTCAATCTGGGTCAGCGACGCGATCTTCTTGCCGCAGTCATGAAATCATCCGGCCCGTTTTACCAACTGGCCGATGGTTCCATGTATGCCAAGAGTTCAGTCTTGGATGAAGAATCCTACCTGTCGACCTTCCAGGGCGTACCTTTTTATGAAGTTACAGGCCGCGTCGACTTTGATCAGATCGCCCGACACTGTCTGAACAGGTTTTTTGACAAAGGCGCGCAAACATGACCCGTGAATTGCTGATATTGCGCCACGGCAAGGCAAAAACCCCGATCGGCATTGCGGACCGTGACCGCCCGCTTAAAACCACGGGAAAACGCCAGGCGCAACGCGTGGGCGCGTGGCTGCAGGACCATGCATTGCGACCCGATGTAACGGTTTCCTCGTCGGCGGAACGTGCCTATGTTACGGCGCAAAAAATGCTTAAGGCCGGTGGTACGCACGCCCATGATATCGCGGTGGATGACCGGATTTATAATGCCTCTGTGGCCGCCCTTCTTAATGTACTCGGCACTTTTCCAAGCGCCCCGAACCGCGTAATGATCGTTGGGCATAATCCGGGGTTAGAAGGACTTGTGCATCATCTCGCTTCATTGTCCTTGCCCGGCACAGATGATGGACGACTGCTCAAAACCGGTACCCTCATTCATCTCTCCATGCCCGACGACTGGCGGCAATTGGACCGTGATTGCGCGAAAATCGTTGATTACGTTCGGCCCGATAGCTTGCCGGTGGGGTTTCCTTACCAAACCCCAAACGGTCGGGAATGGCGCGACCGCCCGGCCTATTATTATACCCAGTCTGCGGTGATCCCGTATCGCAAAACGGGGCGGGGGATCGAAATTCTTGTGATCACAGCCAGCAGTAAAAACCATTGGGTCGTGCCCAAGGGAATACATGAACCGGGACTAAGCGCGCAAGATTCTGCCGCCCAAGAAGCGCAAGAGGAAGCTGGCGTGCAAGGGCGTGTGCACGCGACCGCAATCGGCAGCTATGCCTACGAAAAATGGGGCGCGACATGTAACGTCAGCGTCTATCCGATGGAAGTAACCGACGAACTCGACCCCGACATATGGGAAGAAAATCACCGGCAGCGCCGCTGGGTTGCGCCCGATGTGGCCGCGCAGCAGATAAAGGAAGATGCGCTAAAAACGATCATTCTCGACTTTGCGGCGTCACTTGCCAAGGAGACCCCATAGTCATGGCCCGACGTTTTGCCGCACTCATTCGCCACGGCGATTATCATCAACGAACGGGTGCACCCAGCGCACATCAGCCGTTTGCCTTAACAGAACGCGGTGCAGGCCAAGCACGCGCGGCTGCTAAAACCCTGACCGACATGGCAACGGCACTTGGTGCTGATATTCACCCAGAGATCGACAGTTCACAGATGCTGCGCGCATGGGCTACCGCCGACATTATGGGTGCGACCCTGCAGGGTGATTTTTCAGTAAGCTGTCATGATGCGCTGGCGGAACGCAGCGTCGGTGCGGCGGCAAACCTGCGCATTGAGGAAATCGACGAGATTATCGCGGCGGATCCAAGGTGTGATCCACTGCCCAAAAACTGGAAATCTGACAGCCATTTTTGCCTTCCTTTTCAAGGGGCCGAATCGTTGATGCAATCTGGGCAACGGGTGGCTGCCCATCTTACCGAACGCCTGGACAGTCTTCCCATGCGCGACACCACCATCAAGGCATTCGTCGGCCATGGGGCCGCATTTCGCCACGCCGCATATCATTTGGGTGTGCTGGCCTTTGACGATATCGCGCGTCTGAGTATGTATCACGCGCGCCCGGTGGTACTCGAATGTGCGGCCGACGACACATGGCACCATGTTGTGGGCGACTGGAAAGTCCGCGGCAATGCGGAACCGGTATTGGATTGAACCGATGACAGAACCGACCAAACCCCAAAATCCGCAGATCGACGTCGCGCTGCCGCAATACAAAGGCCCGTGGCCGTCGTGGTTGTACCCTGAACTTCCCCGTGAAGCCCGCGACTGGACCTTTGGCGGTGATAAATCGTTCGGCGAAGAAAATGGTGATCGCAAGTTGCTGCTGGGTGAGCTTGACCGGCTGACGAAGCGCAAGTTGTGGGTCTGGCCAAAGCGCCCGGTTCTGTTTTTCTCTGATTTACATGCGGATCGAAAGGCGTTTGTCGCGTCATTGGTCGCATCGGGCGGGGTGCGTCGTACCGGGCCAGGCGTGATGAATTTCCGCCTGACCAAACTTGGTCGACAGGCCACATTCATCATCGGGGGGGACTGTTTCGACAAGGGCCCGCACAACCTGAAACTTCTGCGTGCGGTACGGCGTTTGATTGAGCTTGATGCGCGGGTGCGTATTCTGGCCGGAAACCACGATGTGCGGAATCTCCTTGGCATGCGGGCCGTTGGGGCGGACATCGATCATCGCAACGATCACTTTTTCCTGCGTCTTGGTCCCAAGGTGGTGCCGTTGCTGACCGAGATCCGGGATAGTTACATGACCGGCCGAAATGCGCTTGCCGGTATCCCCAACGAGGCGGAGTGCCGCCGCTGTCTTCTGCCCGCCCCGGACTGGTTTGACGCCTTCCCCAAAATTGCCGCCGATCACCTTCCGGCCAAGCAGATCGAGGTGGAACTCAAAAGGATCCGCAACAAGCTCAGCAGCTTTGAACCGGCGTGCCGTGCGGCTGGACTTTCCATGCGCCACGTTTATGGGGCAGTGATGAAGTGGCGTGAATTGTTTCTGGAGCCTGACGGTGAATTCAACTGGTTTTTCAAGCGGATGCGGCTTGGGTATCACGTCGGCTCCTTCATGTTCATCCATGCCGGTTTCGACGACGAGATGGCAGACCTTCTGCGTGCGGACGGGGTAAAGGCGCTTAACCGGCACTTTCGCGATGCGATGTTCGGGGAACCGTTCGATCTGTATTACGGGTCAATCGCCAATACCATCCGGACAAAATACCGTTCAATCGATAACCGACTAAGCCCAAAAGGTGTGGAGAAACTGCACGATAGCGGCATTCACGCCATCATACATGGCCATCGCAATTTGCTTGATGGGCAACGCATCATGCTGCGTCGCGGCCTGATCAACTTTGAATGCGATTCGACCATCGACCAGCACTCGCGGCATAAAGAGGGGCTGACCGGTTCCGGGGCCGCCGTTACGGTGGTGCATCCGGACGGCTATATTCTGGGGATTAGCACGGATTTTCCGTATGCCAAGGCCTTCGAGCCGAAACGCACCCTTACCGCACTTAGCTCTGCGCTCACGTCCGAAGACAAAAGCGGGAAACCGAACCGATGAAAAAGATAAAGAAACAGTTCAGCCACGATTCTCTGCAGGATGCAAATTCGATCAAGGCGATACTGAAAGCCATCACGACCGGACTGGGCAAAGGAAAAGTCGTGCTGAGCGACGACAGGGACGAGATCATCCTCGAACCCGAAGGGCTATTGAACTTAAGAGTATCTGCGTCGCAGGATGAGGATCGAAGCAGTCTGACGCTGCGCGTCAGCTGGCATGCCGATCGGGACGCATCGAAAGACCGGAAACTGGTTGTCGGTGAAAAAAATAATTGAACAGCCTTGTTGCGCTGCTGCTGGAAAATCTGCAACAGCGTAACAAGTTCATTCTGTTTGAATGCCGGGCCGGATTATTGTGCCGATGAGCGGGAGGCGTTGGCTGATCAAAGCCGTGCTTCGAAGATCATGTTAAACGGCGTTTCCGCGACGCGGCGGAAGTGTGTGAAACCTGCCTTGCGAAACACATCGGCCAATCTTGCTTCTCCGGCCTGTGCGCCAAGCACCATCTGCCCGCCTTCCGAGATTGCATGCGCACAGCAAATCAATGTCGATGCCGAGTAATATAGTTGCCCGACTGGCGACAGATTATCTGCGATATGGTCGTTCGCAAAAGGCTCGACCAACATTACCGTTCCACCCGGAGCAAGTACCGCCGCCGCATGTTGAGCAGCGGCAACCGGATCACCAAAATCGTGCAAGACATCGAAAAAGCAGATCAGACCGTACTGCCGATCCGGATAATCGATGGACCGGGTGATCGAAAAGTCAGCGCGATCCGATACGTCTTGTTTCGCAGCATTTTGGCGGGCCGCATTGATCGAGCTTGCGTGGGTGTCATAGCCGTGAAAACGTGAATTTGGATAGGCTTCAGCCATTAACAGTGTTGAATGGCCATGACCGCACCCGATATCGGCAACTTCTATGCCCTCTTCAAGCCGTGTAACAACGCCATCAAGTGCCGGTAGCCAGTCGGGGACAAGACTGGCGCGGTAGCCGTTGCGGTAAAACGCGGCAATGCCACAGGACATGCGCAGGTCATGTTCTCCCCATGCAACGCCCTTGCCTGTGCGGAAGGCATTCAACGTCAATTCTTCATCGAACCACATCGAAGCCGGCACATTCCAAGCATGAGGCATATAAACCGGGCTTTCTTCATCCGCAAGGACCATGGCCTGTTCAGGCGAGAGCTCGTATGTGTCACTTTTATCGTGATAGATAATGTAACCGCTTGCGGCTTGTGCATTTAGCCATTCCCGAACGTATCGTTCGGCGCAATTTGATCGTTTTGCCGTTTCACGGGCGCTGAGCGGTCCTGCGCCGGAAAGCGCCTGATAAATGCCAAGTTTTGCGCCAAGGCTGACCATAACCCCGGTATATCCCGCAGCAAGGTCGCCGATCACCCGTGAAATGAATGCGTCAAGCTTGGGCGGATCAATCGCTTGCCGTGCCGAATTTTCCATGTCTTTAATTCTCCAGGTTTTTGATGCCGGGACGGTCCCGGCGCTGGATGAGACTTCGCATGATCGTAATCTTAACAGCAGAGCCGATCTGTCCAGATTCGGGCCATTCATGACAAGTTGTGTTCATTGAGCGAACTTTGACGTGGCAATGCGTGACATTGCAGGAGCAAGCCAGTGCCATTACCAGTGCAGGATGAGAAACGCCCACCCGGTGGCTGGCAATTGCATGTCAGCATCGTTGCATTGCCAGAATGCGTTATATCGACCCTAAGTGGCGTCTTTGACGTGATGAATGCGTTCACGATGATTGCATGGGCGGACAATCAAACAGCACCATTTCAAGTCGAGATCGTTGGCCTTCGCGAAGGGCCGCTTGAGCTTGCCAGCGGCCTGCCGATTAGCGTTCAGCGTGGAATCGACACGCTCGAGATGACGGATATTGTGATTGTTCCGTCCGTTCTTATCGGTGCCGGTGGCTGGCAAAAAGGATGTCATCGGGAACTTGTCGCGTGGATATCGCAGATGCATCGTCGCGGTGCCGTTTTATGTTCGGCCTGTTCGGGCTTGTTTTTGCTTGCGGAAACAGGGGCATTCGACGGCAAGGATGCGACAGTGCATTATCTTTATGCGCGCGCGTTCGAAAATGCCTTTCCCAAGGTGTCCGTTGATCCTGCGCGTGTGCTCGTCGTATCGGGGCGCTATGAGGATTTGATCAGTTCTGGCGCGTCCATGACTTGGCATGATCTGGTTTTGTATCTGATCAGCAGATTTGTCGGTGCAACGGCGGCACAATCAATCGCACGTATGTTTGCACTCCAATGGCATCAGGACGGACTTGCACCCTATATCGTGTTCGAAGGCCGGAAAGATCACAGTGATTTTGCGATACGCAAAGCACAGGAGTGGGTGGAAACCCATTTTCAGGTTGCCAACCCTGTCGAGGAGATGGTTCGGCATTCTTCGCTGACAGAGCGGACTTTTAAACGGCGCTTTGTCGCGGCGACCAATGTAACACCCCTTGCATATGTCCAACGGTTGCGGGTTGAGGACGCCAAAAGACGTCTTGAACGGACAACCGCATCAATAGACGAAATCAGCTGGCAAGTTGGATATGAGGAACCTGCTTTTTTCCGAAGGCTTTTCAAGCGGACGACCGGAATATCGCCCGGGGCCTACCGGCGCCGTTTCAGCATTCCTGACTTTGCCCGGGATAGACGAAAAGTGACGAAGTAGCCTGTCTTGAGATAAAGTCCCGTGCGGCTCAAACAGACCAACATTATCAAGCCTGATAATCGTTGCTGTATTCGTGGTCTGTCATCTTTGGGTCAGCCAAGTGCGCAGTTCTTTTTCCGCCGCAGCCAAGCCTTCGCGGTTGATGATTTTTCTGGCAATCGCGCTGGAGACGGCACGCGCGCGTTTGTTGAGCACAATGTCCTGATGGTTTTGATCAAGGGCCTCGACATCAAGTTTGCTGTAAAGCGACAGCAACCGGTTCTGAACGGTGCGTAGCGACAATTTTCGCCGTGTCGCAATGGCCTTGTCGGGAAGGCCGAGTGCGATATCAAGCAGGATGATATATTCAAACTCGGTCAGGGTATTGCGTGACCGCATCTGTTGGTTCTGTATCTGGTGCACTTCGCGGTCAACAACGATTTGTCCCTCAATCAGGACGGAGCGCAAGGCGAGATGCATTCTTTCCTGTGACGCCGTTTTCAGCACATACCCATAAGCGGCTTGATTGGGAACAATCTGGGCAATGCCGCGTAAATAGGCCTCGTCCGAGTAGTTCGACCAAAAAAGAATACGGGTGTCCGGCCGTCGGGCCCAGATGGTTCTGGCGGCATCAATGCCGTTATGTTCCTTCATGCGCAAATCCATCACGATGGCCGTCGTTCCGGACTGCTGTGCAAGGACTTCGGCTTCTTTACCATCCCGCGCAATCAGGATTTCGTTGAGTTCCGGCAGGGCATTTTCGACAATTTCCTTTAGGAAATCGGCATGCATCTTGTCGTCTTCAACCAGCAAAATCTTCATGTTCGGCCCTTTCGGCTTCTTGTGCTGTTTGAGGCAGCTTTACGGTTATTCGCGTCCCATCTTCGGTACTGTGTTCAAACTTTGCACCTATAAGGTGCGCGCGGGTTTTCATATGGGCGAAACCACTGCCGGGTTTTCCCGTACGGGTCTGGAATTGGCCATTGTCGCAAATCTCGATTTTCAAATCTCCGCGCGGATCCTGACACGATGCAACAACCGAAATATGCGTTGCTCCTGAATGGAGTACGGCATTATTGATGGCTTCCTGACATATCCGGAAAATGGCAATTCGGGTGGTTTCGGGTAATGCGTCGACCTTTCCGCCTGTCTGGTCTTCGACGTCAAACTGTGGCGTGCAGTCGCGGCTGACGGCCCGCTCCATATGGGTCAGTACCGCATGCTGAAAGCCAAAAAGTTCAAGGATTGTCGGGATCGATGTGTCGATGATGTCGCGCAAGTCCTGGATCATGTTCTGTATCTGCTGCTGCAGGCGATGATGCTGCACAGTTGTCAGACCCGGGCGGATATCGCGTGCTATGCGCGTCAAATCGGCCAGTGTCTGATCATGCAGATCCATCCCGATCCGTTGACGTTCAGCTTCGAGCGCATCGGTTAAGCTCAGCGCCCCAAGCCTTAACCCTTCCTCGCGCGCCAAAATTCGGGCCCGAAATACCGCTTCTGTGTTGGCTTTTTCATTGGCCCGCAACGCATAAAAATAAGGTGCCAGCATATCGGCCAGAATGCGGACCTGCTCGACATGACGTTCGTCATAGAAGTTTTCTTTTTTCGACGAACAATTAAGCGATCCGACAACTTCGCCCAGAACCTTCATCGCGACATTGACCCGGCTGCGAAATTCGTGATGCAGGATGGGGGCACTTTCCGCACCGGGGAAAACATACCGCGGATCATTAAGAGCATTGCCCGTCAAAAGGTGATCGGTTTTTCCCAAAAGAATATCACGCACCGGCGACTGCCTTACCAACGTTCTGGAGGTGCTCCAGGTTGTTTGAAGGCCGACTTCATAGGACGTGTTCCACGTCTTGTCGGTATCCGTTAAGCAGATATCCAGATGATCAAATTCAATAATCTTGTCGATTTCGGCTTTCACGGACCCTAACGCGGTGTGGATATTTAGATTGCCTGCAAGAAGATTGGAAATGCGCAGATAATGGGCAAGATCCGACATGAATATTTCCTCCGTCAATCATCATATTGCGATAGGGCAGGACTGTCTTGCGGGAACCCGCAATATAGGGGGGTGGTCCCGCAGCATTGGTGCGGTGAGTGCTCTTTACGGTTTAAATGCAATAACCCAAAATCGCCTTTCTAATGATAAAACAAATCAAATGTCGTTCAAAACGGCTCGTTCAAGTCACGACGTGGCGCAGTCACGTCAGGGAGGAAAAATGAAACTCAAGTCAATGCTTCTCGGCGCAGTTGCCGGGACCTTTGTGTTGGTGTCTGGTCAAGCAATGGCCGACACTTCTGAAAAAAAGATAGCTCTTTCAAATAACTACGCCGGTAACTCTTGGCGTCAAGCCATGCTGGAAAGCTGGGGAAAGGTTGCCTACATGGCAATCGAAGAGGGCCACGTTGCCGCGGCTGATGCCTTCACCACATCGGAAAATCAGGCGACTGAACAGGCAGCCCAGATTCAGAACATGATTTTGCAGGGGTATGACGCAATTGTTGTAAACGCTGCATCGCCAACCGCAATCAATGGTGCGGTCAAAGAGGCCTGTGATGCGGGTATTACGGTTGTGTCCTTTGACGGCATCGTGACCGAACCATGTGCATGGCGTATTGCGGTCGACTTCAAACAAATGGGTCGCGATCAGGTCAAGTATCTCGCAGAACGCTACCCGGAAGGCGGCAATCTTCTTGAAATCCGTGGGCTTGCCGGGGTGTTTGTTGATGATGAAATCAGTGCTGGTATTCACGAAGAAGTTGCCAACACCGACTTCAAGATTGTTGGGTCCGTGCATGGTGACTGGGCACAGGATGTCGCGCAGAAGGCCGTTGCCGGTATTCTTCCCAGCCTTCCGGAAATCAAGGCTGTCGTAACGCAGGGTGGCGACGGATACGGTGCGGCTCAGGCGTTTGCCGCAGCAGACCGTCCGACCCCGACCATCGTTATGGGCAACCGTCGCGATGAACTGGACTGGTGGAAAGAACAGAAAGATGAAAATGGGTATGAAACCACATCTCTTTCCATTGCGCCGGGTGTCAGTACGCTGGCGTTCTGGGTTGCTCAGCAGGTTCTTGATGGCAACGAAGTCCCCAAAGACCTGACCGTGCCATTCCTGCGCGTCGATCAGGACACGCTCGAAGAGATTCTTGCTGAAACGCCGGTTGGCTCGGTTGCCAATGTGGAATACTCGCTCGATGACGCGAAAAGCCTGATTGAATCGGCGAAGTAAGGCGATAGGATTATGGTGGAAAACCAGAAAATGATCGGCACCCAAAAGGTGCCGATCATTACTCTTGCCGATGTCGGGGTATCCTTTGGCGCAGTCAAGGCCCTCAACGATGTTGAATTGACCATCCTGCCGGGCGAATGCGTTGGGGTGGTCGGCCATAACGGTGCGGGTAAATCGACACTGGTAAACGTCATTAATGGCCGTTTATCGTCAACGCGCGGCGACGTCAGTTATGACGGCGAGCAAAGTGCGGCAGATTTTCGCAATGCCCTGCTGGCCAGAAATGCCGGAATACGCAGTGTGTTTCAGGAACTCTCGCTCTGTCCAAACCTCACCGTTCTGGAGAACTATCGCATTCCCTACCGCAACATGCCGAGGCGAGCTTGGCGGCGAAATGCTGCGTCTGCCGTACGGGCATCGCTGGATGCGGTTTTTCCGGGAAACGCGATTGATCCGTATAGCGTGGTTGACGACTTGCCGATTGCCGACCGCCAGATGGTGGAAATTGCCATTGCATTTTCGAGGCGCGATATCGACGCGCGGCTGGTGATCCTTGATGAGCCGACATCGTCCCTTGATGGCGCGATTGCCGATCAGTTACTTGCCTATATCAAGAAGTTCTGTGCTGACGGCGGTGCCATCATTTTTATCTCCCACATGATGGGTGAAATCTTTGATGTCGCCAGCCGCATTGTTGTGATGAAAGACGGTTTCATCATCCAAGACAACGCAGCGCGGCATTTTACCCGCGATGGCCTTGTCGATGCGATGGGCCATGTCGTGCCAGACACAGCAGAAGTTACCGGAGCCAAAAAACGACAGGAATTCGGACCGGAAGTTTTGCGCATGGAAAACGGTCTGAATGCACGTCAGGGCGAAGTTGTTGGACTGGCCGGACTGGCCGGTCATGGACAGGCAGAAGCTTTGGCGCAGTGTTTCTTGGCCCGCACATCGGACTGGTCTGCGTCACGTGATCCCGCCGTCGTCTTTGTTGCTGGCGACAGAAGCCGCGACGGTGTCATGCCCTTGTGGTCCATCATGCGAAACCTGAGTTTGCAAACGTTGGTTGAGTTCAGTCGAACGTTCCTTGTCGACCGCAAAGCGGAACGGAAAGTTGCCGACGAATGGCACCGTAAGATCGGCATAAAAACAGATGATCTTGAAAATCCGATTTTGTCCCTGTCTGGCGGTAATCAGCAAAAAGTACTGTTTTCCAGGGCGTTGGCTTCATCGGCCCCGATTGTCGTCATGGATGACCCAATGCGTGGTGTTGATGTTGGTACCAAGAAGGAAGTTTACCGCATGATTCGTGCCGAAGCTGAAAAGGGACGGACCTTCCTGTGGTATTCGACCGAGACCGACGAAATTCTCGAATGTGATCGCGTTTTTGTTTTTCGTGACAGCGAAATTGCCGCCGAACTGCAAGGCGATCAAATCACAGAAGAAAACATGCTGCGCGCATCGTTTGAAATGCAGGAGGCTGGTCAATGAGCCGCGATCATTTGCGCATCCTATTACCGGTCTTGTCGCTGGCAATTCTGTTGGCAGCCGTTTTCTATATGCAGCCACGCGCCATGAGCTATTTCGGGCTTAATCTTCTGTTTAATCTCGCTGTTCCGGTTGTTTTGGCAACGATTGCCCAAATGATGATCCTGATGGTCAATGACATTGATTTGTCCATCGGCACGTTTGTCAGTTTCTGCGCCTGTATCACGGCGACCTTCGTACAAACCGACCCCGTGGTCGGCTACGCGATCCTGTTTGGCGCGATCCTTGTCTATGCCGCGATGGGCGCCATCATCTATGCGCGCGGCTTGCCCGCAATCGTTGTGACACTTGGCATGTCGTTTTTCTGGTCGGGCATGGCCGTCCTTGTTCTGCCGTCCCCGGGGGGATCGGCACCTGATTGGTTGCGCGCACTCATGACGGCAAAGACGCCATTCCTGCCTGTGGCAATCATTGCGCCGATCGTGATTGCGGCGATCATGCATTACTTCGTCAAACGTTCAGCACTGGGTGTTTTATTGCGCGGCGTTGGCGGAAATGAACAGGCGATTGAACGGTCCGGCTGGTCGGTTATGGGGCTTAAGGCATTTGCTTACGGCGTGGCGGCACTTTTCTGTGTGTTGTCGGGCATGGCGCTTGTCGGCCTTGCGACATCGGCGGACGCCAATATTGCATTGCGTTACACGCTGCTATCGATTGCCGGTGTGATTTTGGGCGGTGGTGAATTCACCGGCGGGCGGGTATCGCCTGTTGGGGCGGTTATCGGTGCCCTTACCCTTACATTGGCGGCCAGTTTCCTGTCGTTCTTGCATCTTTCGCCCGATTGGCAAATCGGTGCGCAGGGGGCAATCCTGATCATCGTTTTGGCTGTGCGTCTTGTCTTTACCCGACGGGAGGCACTGATATGAGCATGTTGAACAAAACCGGCGAGACACAGCATCAAAAGCGCGGTGCGCGTTACCTGCTGGGTATGGTGTCGCGAAAGGCCTGGATCTGGGCCTATATCGCGGCAGGGGCGACCTATATTGCAACGCTGATGGTTGTTTCAAGCAGCGGCGGGGCGGGCGCCTTGCTTTATGCCGCATTCACCTTTGCTTCCTTTGCCGTCATTGTTGGCATTGGGCAAATGTTTGTTGTGACACTTGGGCCGGGCAATGTGGATCTTTCGATCCCGGCAAGCATGACCCTTGCTGCGACATTATCGTTGAAATTCATGGCGACAGATGGGGCGCTTGTTGTTCCGGGCCTTGCGATTGCAATCGGGGTTGGTCTGGGATGCGGGCTGTTTAACTTTTCCCTGATCATGTTGCTGCGTATTCCGCCGATCATTGCAACATTGTCGTCGTCCTTCCTGTTCCAGTCACTGGCGATCTGGTCAAACCGCGGTTTGCGGATCAAACCGCCAGAAGTTCTTGCCGATTTTTCAACCGGTGGGACGTTTGGCATTCCCAATGCTGCATGGGTTGCGTTGCTGGTGTCTGTTCTGGCCTGGTGCGTTCTGGAAAAGGCGATTGCAGGGCGGTGGATATTGGCAACCGGACAAAACAAACGTGCAGCACGCCTTGGCGGTGTGCCGGTTAATGCCGTGCGTTTCGGGGTCTATGTGAGTTGTGCCGTTCTGGCGGGTGTGGCCGGGTTCATGCTGGCCAGTTTCTCTGGCGGGGCGAACCTGAACATGGGAACGGAATATATGCTGATGTCGATTGCCGTGGTTGTCATTGGCGGGTCGTCGATTGCCGGGGGGAATTCAAATGTTCCGGGCATCTGGGCGGCAGCATTGTTCATGTTTTTGATTGTGTCGATGCTCAATTCCTATGGGCTTGGTGCCGGGGTCCGCTTGATGCTGACCGGGTTGATTATTGTGTCTGTGGTCGTACTGGCCAGTAAGCGGGGGCGTCGGGTATGAATGGGCCATATGAAATTATCGATCGGCGTTTTTGTGATCTTATTCTGGCAAATGTCGCGTTGCGCCGGATTTCGACCGGGCACCTCTGGACCGAAGGACCTGTGTGGTTCGCAGCACATCAGTGCCTGTTGTTTTCCGACATTCCCAATCAGAAAATTTATCGCTGGATGTGTGACGGTAGCGTCAATGTTTTCCGCGACAATTCAAACTTTGCCAACGGCAATACCCAGGATCGGCAAGGGCGTCTGATCACCTGCCAGCATGGGACGCGATCCGTCACCCGGACCGAACATAATGGTAAAATCACCACGCTGGTAGATCAGTTTGACGGTAAGCCGCTCAACGCACCAAATGACGTGGTGGTCAAATCTGATGGATCGATTTGGTTTACTGATCCGACATACGGCATTCTCTCTGATTACGAGGGCCATAAATCCACGCCCGAACAAAGCCATCGCAACGTTTTCCGTCTTGACCCTGAAACGGGCGAACTATGGCAGGCCACAACGGAGTTTACCCAGCCAAACGGCCTGGCGTTTTCGCAAGATGAGAAGCTGCTTTACGTTGCGGAATCAGGATCAAGTCACGATGACAGCGTGCCGTCGGTCATCCGTGTTTACGATGTCGATGCCAATAACATGCTTGAAAATGGTCGTGTTTTTACAACGATTGATAAGGGTATACCGGACGGGTTTCGGGTCGATTGTCATGGAAATGTTTGGTCCTCCGCAGCAGATGGCGTGCACTGCTTTGATGCGGGCGGTGAACTGCTTGGTAAGATTTTGGTTCCTGAAACCGTATCCAATCTGAGCTTTGGTGGCCCACGTGGCAACGAGTTGCTGATTACCGCAACAACAAGTGTTTATGCCATTCACGTCAACAGTGCGGCCGCGACCCCATGAGATGTTTGTTTCTTGCGCAAAAACCCGGCGATCCAAATTCCCGAACCGGGTTGAAGTCGCGCAGGAATGAAATACGAACATCTTAGAGAAGAGTGCCTGACCTCCCTCGGGCACTCTTCGCTTTCTCCAGATGTAAATGCATCCATATTTATCATTTATTTCAAATGATTAACGGAACGTAGCGTGAAAATCAGTGGAACGCGGAATTGCCATTCGTGAACGGGCATACTGATACGATCCGGGCGGGGTTACGGGTTGCCGTCGCGTAAAGTTCCATAAGAAATAAAGGAGAGATCATATGCGTAATAAACCGGTTATCGGCTTTATCGGCCTTGGTCTTATGGGGCATGGCATGGCCAAAAACATCCTCGAGGGCGGCTATGAATTGTGGGTGCGCGGGCGTTCCAACCGCGCCCCCATCGAACACCTTGTGTCGATGGGCGCGAAAGAGGCAATCAACCCGAAACAGTTGGCCGAAGTGTGTGACATCATCCATATCTGCCTTTCAAACGCGCCCCAGATTGAAGTGATCATGCGGTCACAATACGGTATTCTGGCGGGTGCGAAACCGGGCCTGATCGTTGTCGATACCTCGACCTCGGATCCTGATATGACCAAACGGCTCGCCGCCCAATTGCGTGCAAAGGGCGGCCATTTTGTCGATGCCCCGATGGCGGGCACACCCGCTAAGGCCGAAGCCGGTCAATTGAGCACGATGCTTGGCTGTGACAGGGATGTTCTGCCACATATCCGGCCTGTCATCGCATGCTGGGCAGAAACCATCACGCGCATCGGCGAGACTGGCGAAGGTCACAAGATGAAACTTTTGATGAATTTCATCAACCTGTCCTATGCCGACCTCTTTTCCGAAGCGACCTCCCTTGGTGCCAAGGTCGGAATCGCACCGGAAAAACTGCGAGAAGCCATTTCATCAAGCCACATCGGGCAACAGGTTCTTTGACACTTTCCGGCTGGCGCGGAATAGCACGCAAACTGCATTGATCTGATCAAGCGCGTGCAGCAAAGACCACCACTTTGTGAGTGGCTTCAAGGTTCAATTCATTCTCTCGTCAGCAATGCGCCATGTGTCTGAATTACTCTTGCCGACAAGGCTTGCCCATGTCGGATGGCATCTGCGGTCTCTTTGCCGTCAAACCGTGCGGCCAAGAATGCGGCGTTGAACGAATCACCCGCCCCGGTGGCATCAACGACGTTTGAAACCGGCGGGGTCTCAAGACATGCCGTATGGCCATCCTTTAGAAAAGTGCACGGCTCCTTACCATTCTTGACCACGACCTCGGCGACGCCAAGATCACGGTAGCGCATGACTGTTTCTTCCGGGTTACGATCTTCAAACAGTGCCGCCTCGTCATCGAAGCTGGGAAGGATCACGTCTGTGATCGCCGCAACTTCAGACAGTGCCTTTTTACATGCTTGCTGATCTTCCCAAAGTGCCGATCGGATATTGGGATCAAATGCAATCTGGGTTTGTGTCGGCTGTTGTCGGAGGACATCAATCAATGCCGCGCGCCGGTCCTCGCTTAGAATTGCAAGCGTAATGCCTGACAAATAGATGACATCAGCATCGCGAAATGCTGCCGTGAGCATCGAGATATCGTCAACCATCTTTCGCGCCGCAGAATTCTCGCGCCAATAGGTAAAAACCCGGTCGCCGTTTTCCTGATCAATCAGATACAGACCCGGACGTTCCCTCGGCAGGCGCTGGATGGCACTAACGTCAATCCGCGCATCGGAAATGAACTTTGAAATCTGGTCTGAATATCGATCCACGCCAAGGGCGGTGGCATAACGGACCTGCCAGTCGCGATCATTCGTCGCGTTACGGAAATGCCAAGCTGTATTAAGTGTATCGCCCGCGATGCCCATTTTCCAATGACCATCGGTACCGCCCGACATCTCAATCATGCACTCGCCAACGGCGACAAATCGCTTCAGTGTCATATGGCAAGCTCACGCTTGATTGCCACATCCGCACCATCTGACATCAATAGGGACAGTCGCGCGATCACAGCACTGCGCCATACCCCATCGTCTTGCAACTGTTGGGGCATCCATCCCGGCAAATGCGCCAGTTTTTCATAAATGACTGCCGGGTCCTGATGATCGCCCAAGGCACTGATAATTTCATCGGCACGCGGATCATTGAGCTGTTGGGCAATCTCGTTGATTTTGTCCGCGTTAATGCGGTGGTGCATGACGGCCAACCACGCGGCAAAACAAAGCGCGAATGTGCCCAGCCGGGTGCTTCCCGGTGGCAGATCACAGGCGGGCGCAAAAATCCGCTGCGGAAGTTTTTCTGTACCGTCCATCGCGATCTGGTTGGTTTCATGGGCAATTTCGCGATTGGCGAACCGTGCCACCAGATCCGCACCGTAATCGGAAAAATCAATCCCGGCCAAGGGTGGCATCGTCGCCGCCGCATTTTCCATATGCAGCGTCACAAGACGCGAAAAGGCATCGCTTGCCATCGCGTCGCGCACATATCGGTATCCACCCAGTTGCCCCATATAGGCGATGAGCGAATGACTGCCATTAAGCATGCGAAGCTTCATGCGCTCATAGGGCTCAACATCGGCAACAAGGATCGCACCGCCTTCTTCCCATGCCGGTCTGCCATCGGAAAAGGCGTCTTCAATCACCCATTGAGAGAACGGCTCGGTTTCAATTGCCGCAGGATCATCAAGGCCCGTCAAATGCTTGGCATCAGAACGGGTCGCCGCTGTTGCCGCCGGGGTAATCCGGTCGACCATGGTCTCGGGAAAAGAAACATTGTCCGTGATCCAGATCGCGAGATCGGGATCAAGATGCTTGGCAAAATCAATCACACCCGCACGCAGCAAACGACCGTTTGATGGAAGGTTATCGCATGACACAACTGTATAGGCCCGCACACCAGCGTCCTTGCGACGCTTTAGTCCGGCAACAAGCAAGCCAAGAAGTCCGCAAGGCGTGTCAGGGTTGGCAAGATCATGTTTCACCGCAGGATGTTCGGTCTGAACCGTCCCCGATACGCGATCAATGCCATAAGCCTTCTCGGTTACCGTGATGGTCACGATCCGAATTGCCGGGTCGGCAAGCGCACCTAAAACCGGTGCGATATCCCGTGCGGCGGCAATTGCATGCGATATGCTGGTAATTTTACGGGCTTTGGGGCCGTCCGGGTGGCGTTCGATCAATGTAAAGGTACCGTTCTGCGCATTTAAGGCATCAACAATATCCGTACTGCGCAAACTGACACCGATAATGCCCCAGTTGCCCCCTTTGGCGGCCATTGCTGCATCGGTGTAAACCGCCTGATGGGCGCGATGAAATGCGCCAATACCGATATGCACGATACCGGCCTTGGTGGCATCGGCGGCATCGGCGGCATCGGCGGGATTGGGGTGTAAAGTCACATCAGAAGGATCAGAGGTGTTCATTTTTTAACCCCCAAGCCGATCAAATCGTGCCGACAATGCCGTCATGACACCACGCAGTTCGGCCAACCCCTTAAGGCGTCCAATCGCCGGATATCCCGGTTGCCCCTTGCGATTCAGATCATCAAGGATGTCCTGACCATGATCTGGGCGTATGGGAATGTTCCAGTCGGGTCGTCCGGCGGATTTGCGCAACGCTTCCTCGCGCAGGATCTGCTCAATCAGCGAAACCATATCGGTATCGCCATCCAGATGTTCGGCTTCATAGAAGCTGCACGGCAGATTCTGGCCTTCGCGTTTGGTGTTCCGCAAATGAATGAAATGTACGCGCGACCCCCAGCGTTTCATCATACCGGGCAAATCATTGCCCGGATGCACACCAAGTGATCCCGAACAAAGCGTGATGCCATTTTCGGGAATATCCACGGCCTGCATGACAAAGGCATAATCGGCCTCGGTTGACATGACCCGGGGCAGCCCTAAAAGCCCAAAGGGCGGGTCATCAGGATGGCAGCACATGCGAATGCCGACCTCACGTGCAACAGGAACAACTTCTTCAAGAAATGCGACCAGATTTGCACGAAGCGTATCGGCATCGATATCGGCATAGGTCTGAAGCAACGCGCGCAGATCATCAAGCGTCAGGTTTTCCACGGACCCCGGCAGGCCAAAGGCAACAGTGCGTTCCAGTTCAGCGCGCCGGTCTTCGGACATTGCATTAAACCGGGTTTTTGCCTCGGCAATGATTTCGGCAGGATAGTCATTTTCCGCACCCGCACGGCCAAGAATGCACAGGTCAAATGCGACAAAATCAACCAGATCGAATCGCATGCAGGTCGCCCCGTTTGACAGGCGCCAGTTCAGATGAGTACGTGTCCAGTCAAGGATGGGCATAAAGTTATAACAAACAATACTGATCCCGGAATCCGCCAGATTACGCAAACTTTGCTTATAGGCGTCAATATGGTCTCGCCATGGGCCGACCTGACGTTTGATCGATTCTGATACCGGAAGACTTTCAACAACATCCCAGGTTAGGCCAGACGCAGAACCGTCTTTCATGGTCGCAATTTCTGAATGACGCTTGGCAATTTCGTCCGGAGTCCAGACCACGTCACTGGGGATGTGATGAAGGGCGGATACCACGCCGTGCGCCCCCGCCTGACAAATATCGTCAATGCTGACCAAATCGTGCGGGCCGAACCATCTCCAGGTTTGTTTCATGTGCTTCTCTCTGTGTTGGCGTGGTGTCTGCAATAGCTACTATAACTGCTTGGATGATATCACGGCATAATTTTGTTGACTAGTATGGTAGTATGCATCATGAATCAGAAAGGCAAGGAGAGTTTGATGGGCGACCCCAAAGAAAACGACTGGGAAGTAACGAACGATCAGGCCGTCGGGCCGCAGATCCACCGCATTATCCGTGAACGGATTGTTTGTGCGGATTTGTTGCCCGGTGTGCGCCTGTCCGAAGCCGAACTGGCAAAACATTACAATGTTAGCCGCCAGCCCATCCGCGAAGCGTTCATCAAACTTTCTGACGAAGGTCTTTTAGAGGTTCGCCCGCAACGCGGCACGTATGTCAGAAAAATCTCTGTCGCAGCTGTTCTTGACGCCCGCTTTGTCCGTGAGGCGGTCGAAGCCGATATCGCGCGCTTCGTCGCCCAAGAGCCGAACGACGTATTTTTGGGGCATCTTGAAAATCTGATCCGCGATCAGCGCAAAGCGATGAAAGGCGATGCGCGTGCTTTCTTGAAACTTGATCACGACTTCCATCGCAGCCTCGCAGAAGCAGCGGGAAAAACCTACGCTTGGAAGGTTGTTGAGGATGTCCGTGCCCAACTCGACCGCGTGCGTTACCTGAGCTACTTCCAGTTTCCGATGGAAGAAATCATTGATCAGCACGTCCAAATTGTTTCGGCCATCACATCGCGTGATCCCGAACAAGCCAGTGCAGCCATGCGTGAACACCTTCGTGAAATCTTGCATACGCTGCCTGATATTGCGCGCTCCAGAACGGAGCTCTTCGACGACGCCGACACGATTGCGTCGTCACCCTAAGGCATCACCAAACAGGGAGGAACAGATGCTTACAATACAAACAACCAAAAAACTGATACTCGCCGGCGCCGCTGCCATCATTATGAGCAACTCTGCAATCGCAGCAGAGATGACGCTCAAGCTTGGCCACTTGGCCAACGAACAGAACGCCTGGCACAAGGCCGCGGTAAAATTTGGCGAGGATCTCTCAACCCTCACCGATGGCCGTATTGAAGTTCAGGTCTTCCCGAATGAAACGCTTGGCAAGGAAATTGACCTGATCAACGGCATGCAGCTTGGTGCCGTCGACATGACAATTACCGGTGAAAGCCTTCAGAACTGGGCGCCAAAGGCAGCACTTCTTGCTGTGCCTTACGCTTATAAAACGCTTGAAGACATGGATGCTGTTGCCAGCGGTGAAATCGGTGATCAAATTGAACAGCAGATCATCGAAAAGGCCCGCATCCGTCCAATCGCCTATTTTGCCCGTGGTCCTCGTAACCTGACATCCAACCGCGCGATCAAGTCTCCTGATGATTTGGATGGCCTGAAAATGCGCGTTCCAAACGTTCCGCTGTTCGTTGATGTTTGGAAGTCGCTGGGGGCACAGCCAACACCAATGGCGTTCTCCGAGGTCTTCACCTCCTTGCAGGCTGGTACCATCGACGCACAGGAAAACCCATTGGCGCTGATTGAATCGGCAAGCTTCGATGAAGTCCAGAAATTCGTGAACAAGACCGAGCATGTCCGTTCGTGGATTTACCTGACCATCTCGGAAATCACCTGGGGTAAATTGTCGGATGCCGACAAGGACGCCGTCATGGAAGCCGCAAAACGCGCACAAGCCTACGAGCGTGATCTGTTTGCTGCCGACGAGGAACGTCTGACAGAAGAACTGCAGTCCAAGGGCATGACCTTTGTCGAAATTGACAAAGAAGCCTTTGCTTCGAAGGCCAAAGACGCTGTTTTGGCAAATGTCTCCGACGAAATCCGTCCGATTGTCGAAGATCTTTTCGCAAACTGAGTATTGCCGGTTCGGCCGCGTGATTGCGGCCGAACCTTTTCCGACGGGGAAGTAACGTGCTTTCAGCCAGATTATACGCGTTCATCATTGCACTTTGCCGGGTTGGAACAGGGGCCGCTTTCGGCCTTCTGATCTTTACTGTTCTGACACAGGTATTCTCGCGAACCTTTTTGCCCAGCTCTCCTGTCTGGACAGAAGAACTCACCCGTTATGCGCTTCTGTTTCTTGCCGCCTTCGGGGTTGGGCTGTCGTTTCGTAATGGTGATCTGGTAAACGTCGACATCGTTTGCGATTTGCTGCCGTTGCCGATCCAGCGTTGGTTGATGTTTGTTTCCGCAGCACTCACCGCGGGATTCTGTTTGGTCTTGCTGTTTCCGGCATGGATGTTCGTTTCGATTGGTGTCCTCCAGACCTCGCCGGCACTTGGGATTCGGATGGATTTCATTCACGCCGTTGTGTTCATTTTACTTGCCGTTCTCGGACTTTTCGCGGTTCTGCGCATGATCCGGATCATCGCCGGCGTTTCTGATGGAAAAGCCGAAGATACGACAAAGGACTTCCCATGAGCCTTGCAATTCTATTTGGCGTTTTTGCCCTCGGCCTTGTCATTGGCCTTCCCGTTGCCGTGACACTGGGTCTGTCTTCGTTGTGCTATCTTCTGCTTGAAGGCATCCCGCTTGTCGTCATCCCGCAAAAGCTGTTTGCCGGCATGGACGTGTTTGTCCTGCTGTGTATTCCGGGCTTTATCCTTGCCGGAAATCTGATGAATGGCGGGGGTATCACACCGCGCATTGTGCGTTTCGCCAATGCCATGGTCGGCTGGATGCGTGGCGGCCTTGGCCTGACCAACGTAACCGGGTCGATGCTGTTTGGCGGCATTTCCGGAACGGCGGTTGCGGATGCGGCATCGATTGGCGGCATGATGATCCCGGGTATGATCCGTGCGGGATACACCCCGGCATTTTCCGCGGCAGTGACTGCGGCCTCGTCAACAGTCGGGCCGATCATTCCGCCCAGCATGCCGATGATCATTGTCGGGGCCTTGTCGGGCATTTCTGTTGGCAAGATGTTTATTGCCGGTGCCATTCCGGGCATTCTGATGGGGCTTGCAATGATGGTGACCTGCTACATCATTGCCGTAAGACGCAATTTCCCCCACCAACCCTGGCAGGGCTTTGGCGAGCTTGCCCGTTCCTTTACCGGTGCCTTCTGGGCGCTTGCGATGACGGGCCTGATCATTGGCGGGTTGCTGAGCGGTATTGTCACCCCGACCGAAACGGCTGTGATTGCCAGCCTCTATGCCCTGATCGTTGGCTGTTTTGTGTATCGTGAACTGCCTTTGCGTAAAGTACCGAAAATTGTCATCGACAGTGCGGTGACTGCGGCGGCCATTCTCGCACTTGTCGGGCTGGCAAATGTCTTTGGCTGGATATTGGTGTCGGAACGCATTCCGCAGATGATTTCAGATGCGGTCTTGTCTGTGACCGATAACAAATATGCCGTGATCCTGCTGATCAATCTGGTTTTGCTGATTGTTGGCATGTTCATGGAAACGATTGCCGCCTTGATCATCCTGTTCGTGCCGCTTCTGACCCTTGCGACCAATGTTGGCGTCGATCCGATTCACTTCGCGGTGTTTGCTGTTCTGAACCTGATGATTGGTCTGACAACGCCGCCGGTGGGCATTTGCATGTTCATCTGCGCGAACATCGCCAAGGCGCCGGTCACCACCGTGATCCGGGCACTTGCACCGTTCCTGTTAACCAATATCACGATCCTGTTTCTTGTTTCCTATATTCCGGCGCTGTCAACCTGGCTGCCGTCCTTGATGGAGTAACCAATGCAAACACGTGTTTGCCGTTTGTATGGCCAAGATGATCTTCGTATCGATACCGAAGCCACCCTTGATCCGATCAAGGATGAAGTGCTTGTCCGTGTTGGGGCTGGTGGCGTGTGCGGCTCGGACATGCATTACTACTTCGAAGGCGGGATCGGCCAGATCCGGGTGCGCGAACCGATCATCCTTGGCCATGAAGCCGCCGGAACAATTGTCGCACTTGGTCCGGATGTCAGCGGACTGTCTGTTGGGCAAAAGGTTGCCATCAATCCAAGTCACCCGTGCGGCACATGCCGTTATTGCCAGCAGAACTTGCAACAGCATTGCCTGAACATGAAGTTCTTCGGGTCCGCCATGCCCATGCCCCATATTCAGGGGGCGTTTCGCGATTTGGTCAATGTGGGCCAAGGCCAATGTTTTGCCATTGGCGATCAAACCGATATCGGCCGGGCTGCCTGTGCGGAACCCCTTGCGGTCTGTCTGCATGCGGTCGCCCGTGCCGGTGATCTTTCGGGTAAAAAGGTCCTGATTACCGGGGCGGGACCGATTGGCAGTCTTTGTGCCGCGGCGGCTAAGCTTGCCGGGGCAGCTGAAATTGTCGTGACCGACTTGCAAGACTTTGCCTTGGATGTGGCGCGGAAAATGGGGGCAACCCGGACAATCAATATTGCCAAGGCCGCTGACGAACTCACACCCTACGAAGCCGAAAAGGGGCAGTTTGACGTGTGTCTGGAATGTTCTGCTGCGCCTGCAGCATTGCGCACAGCCATCAGCACCCTGCGCCCGCAGGGTATTCTTGTCCAGGTCGGTGTTGCCGGTGAAATGCCCGTACCGTTCAATCCCCTGGTTGCCAAGGAAATCACGATTACCGGGACCTTCCGTTTCAGCACCGAATTCGCCGAGGCTGTTGGCATGATTGATCGTGGTGAAATCGATGTCGCGCCGATCATCACCCAGACCTTCCCGCTTGAAACCGCCAAAGAGGCCTTTGAAGTTGCGCGGGATCGCAGCAAATCGGTAAAGGTTCAATTGGCATTTGCCAGCTGATGCGGCGGTGTTGTCGGCAACAATATCTCTGCCCGCGCGTGGCTTGAATTTTCCAGCGCTGCGTTGAAAATGAACTGCATAAAATCAAAACGGGCCTGCATGTGCGGGCCCGTTTTTTTATGCATGATCAACGTTGATGGCTTAACCGACCACGTTGAAATCCGGACCATAGGGGTACCCGGTGATATTGTCGTTTCCATCCTCGGTGATGACAAGAATGTCATGCTCGCGGTAGCCACCGGCACCGGGTTGCCCGTCAGCAATGGTCAGCATCGGTTCCATGCTGATCACCATGCCGGGTTCGAGCACCGTGTCGATATCCTCGCGCAGCTCAAGCCCGGCTTCGCGGCCATAATAATGCGACAGAACGCCAAAGCTGTGCCCATAGCCAAAGGTGCGGTATTGCAAAAGGTCGCGTTCCGCGAAAAAGGCGTTGATCTTTTCCGTCACCGCCGCACAGGACGCACCGGGTTTAAGCAACGACATGCCATATTCATGCGCCCCGACATTGGCCTGCCAGATTTTCAGGCTGGCTTCATCGACCTCACCGACGAACAGGGTTCGCTCAAGGGCGGTGTAATAACCCGAAATCATCGGAAATGTATTCAGCGACAGGATATCGCCACGCTGTAATTTGCGCGCCGTGACGGGATTGTGCGCGCCATCGGTATTGATGCCCGACTGGAACCACACCCACGTATCGCGATATTCCGCATCGGGGAACCGTTTGGCGATTTCACGTTCCATTGCATCGCGCCCGGCCATGGCCACATCAATCTCGCGCGCACCTTCCTTGATGGTATCGCGAATGGCATAACCCCCCACATCGGCAACCTGTGCCCCGCTTCGGATCAGGGCGATTTCGGCGGGTGATTTATGCATGCGCTGACGCATGGTATCGGCGGTGATGTCCCGGCTGCTGGCGGGGTTAAGGAACTCATCAAGCAACGCCTTTTGCACAAGGCTAAGATGATCGCCTTCAAAGCCAATGACCTTGCCAACCCCGGTAACAGACCGAACCGCGCGCCAGTAATTATGTCGCTGCCAGTCGGTATAGGTAATGTTATCCCCATGGCACCGGCGCCACGGTTGGGCTGCATCAATGCCCGCACTGATCGTGACAGTGTCGGTTGGTGTGACGACCAACGCATAAGGCCGTCCAAAGGCGCAATACAAAAAGCCCGAATAATAGGCGATGTTATGCATCGAGGTGAAAACGCAGGCGTCAACACCGCACGCGGCCATGATGGTGCGCAATTTGGACAGACGCGCCTCATATTCCGACGCCGCAAACGGCAGAATGCGGTCACCTTGATGGAAACGGTAAAATTCTGGACGATCCATTCGCAAAATCTCCTTATCGGCGCTGCCTCAAAGGGGATGAGACCTCCCCCTGTCTTGACAACGACAAAGCAAGATCCCGGCGTTCAGGATGTGTGTGTGTGATGTCGGGCGCGCATTTTGCACTGGCGACGCCATCGCCTGCCCTGCTGATCTTATCGGGGATTGGATGTCAATGTGGCAAGAGAAATCCGCAAGATCACAACGCAACAGCAGTCCTTCGGGGGGCGGGTGGCAGGAATCCATACGTTTGTATGGTTAATTGTCACCGTTAAAGTATTTTCTTAACAGCTTGTCGCTTTACTGTTGGGGAACAATATAAAATACGGGCAATTTACGGAATTTTGGCGTGGCCGAGGAAGACGAAGACCATACAGGCGGTGGGCAATCAGCAGCCAATTCCGCAATGCAGAAAATAGCCGAGCGCGAAATGCGGATTATACGGCGGCGCATGCGGCGTCGGCGGATGATCACAATCGGCTTTTGCCTGACGCTGGTCGTGGGATCGCTGTTTGGCATTATGTATTCCATTCAGTCCAACCTCGATCTCAGCCGCAACATGATCCGCAGCCCGCAAGTCCGTATTCTGGGCTATGACGGGGCGTTGCTGGAAACCGTCGAAGGGCGGTATAGTCAGGATGTCTCGCTGACAACCATCCCCGAACGGGTGCAAAACGTCTTTGTCGCGGCAACCGATCCGAACTTCTTTAATCATATGGGCGTTTCGGGCCGTGATTTCGCCCGGATCTTTAGCGGTGATCCAGGATCGGGGTCGACCATCACGATGAAGGTTGCGCGAACCTTCTTTAAGACCAAAGCCAACAATGCGGGACGCCATTTTCAGGAATTCCTCGTCGCACTTTGGCTGGAAATGAAATTCAGCAAAAAGACCATCCTGCGCAGCTACCTTGAACGCAGTTATATCGGACGGGGCATTTTTGGCATTACCGCGGCATCACGCCTTTGGTACGGCGGCCCGGCGGAGCGCATAACCCTGCATCAGGCCGCGGTTCTGGCCGCCGCCATGAGCGATCCTGTTAAATTCGATCCGCTTTTGCATTCCAGTGAAACCGCCGCGGAAGCCAACGATATTCTGGCAAAACTGGGTCAGTACAAATTTATCGAGAAGGATCGGGTTTCCGCCCTGACATTGCTTGAGCCAAAGCTCGATGTTCAATACGAAGAACATGTTGTCTCGGGCTATCTGGTCGACATGGTTCTCGAAGAAGTCGCCGATATTGTCGGCTACAGCAGCCGCGATATCGATGTTGTCACCAGCATTGACCTTAAGGTGCAAAAGCTTGCCCAGGATGTCGTGCGCGAGGTTTCCGAGATTCGCATCAAACCCAAGGGTGCCAATCAAACCGCCCTTATTTCCATCAGCCCGGATGGGCGTATTCGCGCGATCATCGGTGGGGCGAATTACAGCCCGTTTCAGCGCAACCGGGCAACCGACGTGCGGCATTTGCCCGGCCGGATGATTAAAATCGCCACCTATTACTATGCGCTAAACCAAAACAGCGATCCGGCCCAATGGGTCCGGGACAATCGCATGGCGGTTGCCGGATGGCGGCCGATCAATCCGGATCACGAATATATGGGGCAGATTTCACTGCGCGAAGCCTTCGTCCGGGATGTCAATACCGTGCCAACAACCCTTGCCGATCATTACGGCTTGCTTGATGTGCGCGATTACATCCATGCGATTGGTGTCAAAAGTCCGCTTTCAACAGATATTCGAACCGTGGTCGGTCTTGATCCGGTAACGATGGGCGAAATTGCCGCCATTCACACATTGCCGCAAAATTCCGGCAAACCGGCACAAATGACGGTGATCAACCGCGTGTCTTATGGCGGGACTGACGAAGCCGTGTTGTATCAGCGCGAAGATCTGGTTCAGGAAAAAAGACTAACCGATGAGGCCATTCAGGGCTCATATGTGCTTTACGCCAGTGTGACCGATCCGCAAGTACGGCTGGACCGGCCGTTTGCCGGGTATGGCACGGTCGCGGGTGGGGGGTCGGATGCGTGGTATGTCGGGTTTACATCTGATCTGACCACGGTGGTCTGGGCCGGCAATGACGATAACAGTAGAATGGCCGTGCGCGGGGATGTAGAGCTTGCGTCTTTGTGGCGGTTATTTATGCTTGATGCGCATGATGGACTGGCCATCCGTTCAATGATCCGTGCATCATCGCAGCGACGTCGGGAAAACGACGGGGTGAACGATCTGTGGAAGCGCGACCTGAACGGCAATAATTGATAAAACCGTCGCAAAGCGGGGAGACGGGGGACTCCCTCCTCGGTTGGGGCATAACACTATAAAAAACGCCGGTTAACGCGGCGACTTCGTCTGTCTGGCCGTTGGGACATATGTCTCGATGATGTCCACGAGACAGGTCGAGTTGCCGTGCGCCCGTATCTGACCAAAAGGTGCATTTGTGGCCCAAAGAGAATTTAAAAGACGGCAAAGCGTCCGCAAGGGCGCGGCCGCCAAAGGATCCAAAACGAAAAAACGCGTCAGCAGTGCTGGAAAGCGCAAAGGCAGTTTATTTTCGCGCATGGGCGATTTGATCCCCGGGCCAGAGGCCATTGCACGTTTCATCGTCCTTGGCAGCATCTGGGTCATGGTGCTTGGCGGTGGTGTCGTGGCCTATTACGGATACGGGCTGCCCGACAAAGTCAGTTTTGATGTCGCCAGCGAACGCAAACCATCGATCCGGATCATCAGTATCGATGGTGCAACACTTGCCACCTATGGCAACCGGTATGGCAATCCGGTCGAAGTACGTGATTTGCCCGATTATGTCGGTCAGGCGTTCGTTTCCATCGAAGACCGCCGGTTTTATGATCATTTTGGCATCGACATCATCGGTATTTTGCGCGCAACCTGGGCCAACCTGACAGCAGGCCGGATTACCGAAGGCGGCAGCACAATTACCCAGCAGCTTGCCAAAAACCTGTTTCTGTCCCCCGAACGCAGTTTTGGCCGCAAGATCGAAGAAGTCCTTCTGGCGCTCTGGCTTGAATTCAAATTCGACAAACAGCAAATCCTGTCGTTGTATCTTAACCGGATCTATTTCGGATCAGGCGTGTACGGGATTGATGCGGCCGCGCGCCACTACTTTGGCACCGATCCACGGCGTTTGAACCTCTATGAAGCTGCTGTTCTGGCCGGATTGCCAAAGGCACCAAGTCGCTATAATCCGATGGTTGATCCGGTTCAGGCGGCGGAGCGCGCCAATCTTGTTCTTGATGCCTTGGTGTCGACCGGGGCGCTGAACAAGGCGCGTGCAGACCGGGCCAAACAAACCCGTGTGCGCACCGCGCGTAAGGCGAATACAGGACCGGGTGTGCGCTATTTCTCCGACTGGGTTCTTGATCGTGTGCGCGATTATGTCGGCTATGTCGATCAGGATCTTCAGGTCCACACCACGCTTGATTCCCGTCTTCAGGAAGTTGCCGAATTCAACCTTGAACGTGCGCTTACAAGTCCCGGTGCGGTGCAAAAACACGTCGGTCAGGCCGCCCTTCTGGCAATGACCCCTGATGGGGCGGTGCGTGCGCTTGTTGGCGGACGGGACTATTTCGAAAGTCAGTATAACCGTGTGACGCAAGCCCGCCGTCAACCCGGATCGGTGTTCAAGCTGTTTACCTATCTGGCTGGGCTCGACAACGGTTTGGGCTCGAACGACTGGATGCGCGATATCGAAATTTCGATCAATGGCTGGGAACCGCGGAACTTTGATCGCAAACACCACGGCACCATGTCCATTCGCGATGCGCTTGCGACCTCAAACAACTCGATTGCCGTGCAGCTTGCCATGGAAGTCGGCTTGGACAAGGTCATCCAGAAGGCACGCGATATGGGCGTGTCCTCAACCTTAAACAGAGAACCGAGCCTTGCCCTTGGCACCAGCGAAGTTTCGATGCTGGAACTTACCGGGGCCTATGCCATCGTCGCCAATGGCGGTTTTTCGGTGTTCCCGCACGCCGTCAGCAAGATCACCGGACGCAGCGGCGAGGTCTTATATCAACGCACCGATGATTTCCCGTCGCGCCTGATGAACCCGCTGCATGCCGGTGAAATGAACAACATGCTGGCTTCTGTCATTGCCAAGGGCACGGGCCGCAACGCAATTATTGACCGGCCCGCTGCCGGGAAAACCGGCACGACATCGGATTATCGCGATGCGTGGTTCATCGGATATACCGCGGAATTGGTGGCCGGGGTCTGGATGGGCAATGATGATGGCAGTCCGATGGATGAAGTCACCGGCGGTGATCTCCCGGCCAAGCTCTGGCACGATTTCATGCTGCATGCCCATCAGAATTTGCCGGTCCGATCGCTTGGCAAGGCCGCCTTGGCCCGGTCGAAAAAAATGGGCGAAGATGACAGCTGGCGCGATTTCACCGCCGGCTACAGCTCGGGCAATGAAAAGCAGTAACTGCTTATTTTGGGATGTAAAAAAGGGGGCAGCCCCCTTTTTTGCTTTGATCAGAACGCCCTGACCAAATCCGTGCTACCAATGAGCGATCATCAAAGATGTATTGATCAAGTGGCCAAGATGATCCGCTGGCACTTGGCGCAACCATGACGGGTGCTAACGCCCAAAAGCATAGGAATTTTTCGGTTTAAAAATAAGTCTTCCTCCTTTTGTCGGCATTAAATTTAACGTCTTGGACAAAGGCTGCACAACGATGACTGTAACCGTACCTAAGCCCCGACCGACAAAGCTAAAGCGACGTCTTTCCTTGATATTGGTCGTGCTCTACGGCTTGGGTGTCACCATTGGCGCCGGTATCTATGTCTTGATTGGCGAGACCGCCTCTCAGGCAGGCATTTATGCACCAATGGCCTTTGGCTTGTCCGCCATCGTAATGGCCTTTTCTGCGGCGACGTTCTCTGAATTTGTTGGTCGTTTGCCACTGAGTGCCGGTGAATCCGCCTACATCCAGTTTGGCTTTGGTTCGCGCATAATGGCGCTCATTGTTGGCTGCATCGTCATGTTGGCAGGGATCGTTTCATCGGCGACGATCAGTTTGGGCAGTGCGGGCTATCTTGGGGCATTGCTGAGCCCTGTTTTGGAAGTCGATCGCGGCTGGCTGGTCCTTTTGATTTTGCTGTTTGTTGCCCTGATCGCCTGTATTGGCATCCTCGAATCTGTGGTGTTCGCCGCGGTCTTTACCGTGATCGAGATCGGCGGCCTGATTGCGATTATCGCAGGCGGGTTTTTAACCCAGCCCGACCTGATCAGCCAATTGCCAAGCGTCGTGCCAGATACTCTGGATGGCGAGGTTTGGGCAACCGTCCTAAGTGCCAGTCTTCTTGCCTTCTTCGCATTCATTGGCTTTGAAGACATGGTTAATATCGCAGAAGAAGTGCGTGAACCCGAACGCACGATGCCGCGTGCCATTTTCATAACGCTGGTGATTGCGACATCACTGTACTTTCTGGTCGCCGCAATCGCGGTCCTAAGTGTTCCTCTTGACGAATTGGCGACATCGGGTGCCCCGCTTGGCGTGGTGTTTGGCGCCGTAACCAATTTACCGCCAGCGGTGGTCAGCGCCATCGCGATCATCGCAACCTTCAACGGCATCGTTATTCAGGTGATCATGGCAAGCCGTGTTCTCTACGGCATGGGCGACCAGGGAACCATTCCCGGTCGGATCGGGCGGATTTTGGCCTATGTGCCAGAACGAACAGGAACCCCCATTATCGCCACTGCCCTGGTCGCGGTGATCATCGCGATCCTGGCGCTGAACTTCGATATCTCCGGGCTGGCAACCCTGACCTCGCAATTGATTTTGGCCGTATTCGTGATCGTTAATCTGGCATTGGTGCGCGTCAAATGGCGCGAACGCAAAGGAAGCATCGAACCCGTTGGCACGCATATCTTTCAGGTGCCAATCATGGTTCCAATGCTTGGCGCTGTATTAAGCCTCTGCCTGCTGATTTTTGGTCAGTAGGCTCTCGAGACGACCGCTCAAAAGCATTGAAGATTTTGACGTCCAAAAATAGATCTGTCCCCTTTTCCGATCAGGTGACCGGCGGCGGTCTTCCGGCAGCCCTCCATGAGAAAAAAGGGGACAGTTTTATTTTTCTTCTTTGCGCGCGGGCACAAAAAAAGACCGGCATCGTTTTCACGAGCCGGTCCAAGTTTGGTTTGCTTGCGGCTGCATCCTGTGGGGGGAGTGGATGCAGCCAGGGAGTTCTCACCTGTCGGGCGCTTGAGGTTCAGGGGGTTTTCGGTGTGAAAAGCTCCCTTATGTTTCGCGGCCAGATGGCGCTGAGGGTGACGCAGCGCCGCGGTGAGATATCAGGCCGCGACGGCCTGATCTGTGAGCGCTTCGAGGAAATCCAGACATTCCTCGATTTGCGAAATCTCGATAAATTCATTGGGTTTATGGGCCTGCTTGATGCTGCCCGGACCGCAAATGATCGATGGGATGTTGCCCTGCTTTTCAAACACACCGCCTTCTGAGCCGTAAGACACCTTGCCCGAAATATCGGGGATGATGTTGCTGACCAGCTCAAAGCCCGGTGCATCGGTGCAATCACCCATCCCCGGGTAGGAAAAGATCTTTTCCCACGCAAATCCGGTTTCCGGTTCCTTGGCCTTCATTTCGACGTCCAGCGTTTCCATGATGGCTTGCTGGATGTCGGCAATCACCGCTTCGGCGTCATGTTCGGGCAGGTGGCGGATTTCAAAAGTGAATTCGCAATGATCGGGCGTCACATTGGTGGCTGTGCCGCCACCAATTGTGGTGGTCAGCATGGTGCTGTGCGGGACGGTAAAATCATCGTCAAACGGACCGTTTTCTTCAAAATCACGGGCTTTTTCCGCGATCATGCTAATTGCGCGGCTGGCATATTCGATGGCATTGACATGGTTGGGCGCAAACGAGCTGTGTCCGGCTGTCCCGGTCACGGTCACGCGCATGGAATATTTGCCCTTTTGACCATTGATCACCTTCATGTCGGTCGGCTCACCAATCACGGCAATACGCGGCGGGGTCTCCATGGCGGCCAAATGATCGACCATTGATCCAACCCCGATGCAGCCGACTTCCTCGTCATAGGACAGGCAGAGATGGATCGGGATCGCAAGATCGCGTTTGACCAGTTCGGGGATCATCGCCAGCGCACAGGCCGAAAAACCCTTCATGTCGGCCGATCCGCGACCAAACAGTTTGCCGTCACGCTCGGTCAGTTCAAACGCCGGGCTGATCCAGCTGTTTTCCAACGCGGGCACCACATCGGTATGCCCCGAAAGGGCAATGCCCGGAACGCCTTTCGGCCCGATGGTGGCAAGCAGGTTGGCCTTTTCACCGGTTTCATCATGAAACAGGGTACTTTCGATGCCATATTGCGCCAGATAGTCGCGGACAAAATGGATCAGACCGAGATTCGAGTTTTTGCTGGTGGTGTCAAACGCCACCAACTTGCCAAGCAGATCAATGGCATGATGGAGGCGGGACATATTGGGTTTGCTCATTTTATGTTTCTCGTTTCTCGGATCAGGAAGCCGACTGCGCCGATGCGCGACGGTCACGCCATTTCTTCCATTCGCGACGAATGGTCAAAGTGACAAACAGAATGGTCAGGATGAAGAAGCCCCATGAAATCCAGGACTGGAAGAAGACACCAAGGTCACCGCGCGAAATCGCAAGCGACCGGCGCATATTGTCTTCAAACATCGGGCCAAGGATAAAGGCGATCAGGAACGGGGCGGCCGGGATGTTCAGCAACATCATGGCAAAGCCGACAACGCCCATCACCAGCAGAACCGTGACGTCAAACGGGCTGGCCCCGATGGAATAGATGCCATAAACGCACAGGATCAAAATGCACGGCAGCAACAGGGTCTGCGGAATGCGCGAAATTTTGGTAAAGGCACCTGCCGTCAGCTTGCCTGCGATAAACAGGAACAGCGAACTAAACAGCATGCCGATAAACAGCGAATAAACCTCGCCAAGGTTGTTCTGGAACAACAGTGGTCCCGGGGTCAGGCCGTGGATCATGAACGCACCCAGCATCACACCCGTGATCACATCTCCAGGCACACCAAGGGCCAGAAGCGGGATCATGGTCGCACCACAGGCACCGTTATTGGCCGATTCTGATGCGGCGATGCCTTCCAGTTCGCCTTCGCCAAACTTGTCACCGTTTTTCGATGTCCGGCGCGCCTCGCTATAGGAGAAAAAGGCCGCCGTTGACGGGCCAATGCCTGGAATGGCGCCAAGGATCACACCAATGACCGACCCCCGGCAAATCGATTTGATCGATCCACGGACTTCCGAAAGGGTCAGGCGGTTATCGCCAAGCTTCATGGCCTGACTGTTGTCTTCCGGGCGGAACACGATCATTTTGATCAGTTCAGGCAGGGCAAACAGGCCAATTAGCACCGGCACCATGCCAAGGCCCGATTTCATGTCCTCGGACAGGGCAAACCGGTAAGACCCATAAATGTCTTCACCAACCGTTGCCAGCAACAGACCAAGACAGGCCGCAATGATGCCCAAAACCAGCGAACGGCCGGAAATACTCGCCACAATGGTCAGCGAAAACGCCATCAGCATAAAGAATTCCGGCGGACCAACGCGCAGCGCAAACATCGCCAAAGGCATGGCCAGGAAGAACAGCGAAATGTTCGAAATAAAGTCGCCGATACAGCTTGAAATCAGCGCCATGTTCAGCGCCTTACCACCTTTGCCCGCACGGGCCAGCGGGTAACCGTCAAGAACGGTGCAGGCTGCTGATGCGGTGCCGGGCGTCTTGATCAGGATGGCGGAAATCGACCCGCCATAGGTTGACCCTTTATAAAGCGCCACCAAAAGCAAAAGACTGGTCACCGGCGGCAGATAAAACGTAAACGGCAGTGCCAAGGTCACAGCCATCGTCCCGGTCATGCCCGGGATGGCGCCGATAATCACGCCCCCCCAAATCCCGGCAAACATCGCCAAGAAGTTCGGTAACGTTGCCACAGACTGGAAGGCGAAAAGCAATTCATTCCACATAACGATGGGGCTTTCGATCAGATCAGGGTTACGAGGTCAGAAAGACTGTTGGAAAACAGCATGCCTTCGGGGAAGGGCGTATGGGTGACTTCGGTAAAAAGCAGATACAGCAAAACCGGGAAAATGATCGTCAGACCAATCATCCAGAACTTGTTGCCGAAATTACCGGTCATCAGGAACAGAATGCCGAGCAAAAGAACGGTTGCGGGCACAAAACCGATCACCGGCAGGCCATAAACAAAGGCGACAAACAGAACCAGCAACAAGGCAAAACGGGTTATGAAAACCTTGTTTCGGTTCACATAGAAACCAAGGCTTGTGACCTGCTCACCGCTGGCTTTGCGCGATTTTGGAAAGGCCAGAACAAGGGCCAGAATGCCCATGACAAGGCCAATCACGGCAACAACGCGCGGCCACATATCAGGTGGCGGGGCAAAGCCGGGAATGAAAGACGGAACCTTCACATAGATCGGGATCAGAACGAACAGGACGATGGCAAAGAATACCGTCGCGACCAGTCCAGCATAGAAATCGCGATTTTGGTTCATGGTTCCGTCTCGCATTTAAGGTCGAAAATTACAGGACGTTAAAAAACGTCTTACTGGATGTAGCCGAACTTTTTGGCCATGCCGTTATAAAGTTCGAACTGGCTTTTGACGTAAGCCGACGGATCGTCATCACCGATGACCGAGGTCGAGCCACGTTTCGCTGCAAGGTCGAGCCACTGTTCGTCGGTTGCAACATTGCCAAGGACTTCGGTCCATTTTGCCACAACATCTTCCGGAAGACCTTTAGGCGCATACAGACCGCTCCAGCCGCCAACCTGACCAGCTTGCGCATAGCCGAGTTCTTTGGCCGTCGGGACGTCCGGCAGGGCTGCCATACGTTTTGGCGAATAGACCATCAGCGGACGCATTTTACCGGCTTCGATGTGGGGCATCAGGGAGCCAGCGGCAATTGCCAGAAAATCAACGTGACCGCCAAGAAGGGCTGCGGCCAAAGCAGAGCCGCCTTTGTATGGCACGAGGGTGGATGCGGTCAGCGGGTCAAGATCAAGATCAGACAGAAGTGCCTGAACCGAGAAGCCATCAATCGCGGTGGGGCCGGATGCGGCATAGGTGGTTGCGCCGTCGCTGTCTTTAATCTTGGCAATCAGATCATCAACGGTCTGGACGTCGGAATTGGCATTCACGGCCAGGATCATCGGGGTCGATTCGAGAATACCCAGGAAGGTGTAATCGTCCCATGCGACCGGGCTGTCTTCGTAGACTGCCGGATACAGCGCCATGCCAACGCGTGACAGCAAAAGGGTGTAACCATCGGGTTTCTGTTCGGTCACGAAACGGGCACCGTTCATGCCGCCATTACCGGTCTTGTTGACAACCACAATCGGCTGATCATCGGTGTAATGACGTGCGGTCTCGGCAAGTGCACGACCTGCCAGATCTGACGCACCACCGGCACCATAAGGCACAACAAGCGTAATGGCTTTTTCAGGATAGGCATCTGCCTGGGCGGTCGAAATCATGGTGGTTGTCGCAAGGATGGCGGCGGCTACGCCGGCTGCTTTTTTGAGCTTTTGAAACATTTTCATGTCTCCCTGGGTGGTGGTGGCAGTATTGCCGGAGAGGCTCAGGACCTATTAATTTGGTTCGAATGGTTGACCGGATTTGTGCGGATACGCGGAGCAAAACCGTAGGAAGATATGCATCTTTCAAGGTTTTGCGACAAAGTAGCCCGTGCAAATCCGGCCAATCCAAAGGACAGACGTTATATTTGCAACCTCCTGCGTCAAACCCCTTGGCCGGGATACCAGCCCGCCCGGCGGGCTTTTCCTTGGATTTCACAAATATAACGTCTGCCATTCCAATCAAATTAATAGGTCCTGAGCCTTGATCTTTTCTTTTTGTATGCACCATCCATAGACAATCCATAACTGTTGGCGCAAAAAATTAATTCCAGTATAACTAATTTACATACTGAAAAAATGAGGCCGTCACATGAACCTGCGCGAGTTGGAAAGCTTCAATGCCTTTATGACCCATGGGTCGGTCACCAAGGCGGCACAGGCAATGAACATCAGCCAGCCAATGGTCAGCCGTTTGCTCAACAGCTTTGAAAAGTCTGTCGGATTTTCCTTGTTCAACCGCAAACGCAATCAACTGGTGCCGACCAATGAGGCCCATCAGTTTCACGTCACTGTCTTGCGGTCGCTAAACTCACTTCATGAAATCGAAACGCAGGCCCGTGCGATTGCCAATGATCAGCTGGGCTCTATCCGCATCGCGGCACAGCCGATTTATGTTGATACCTATCTTCTTGATGTGGTCGCAAAATTCAAACTGGCCCACCCCAATGTCTCGATCAGCATCACCGACACCGGGCTTGAAGGCATGCTTGAAATGGTCACAACCCGGCAATGTGATTTGGGGATTGGCATTACCCTTGATCTGCAGGACCCCAATATGGTGGTTACCCCGCTCGCACAGTCGCGTGCGGTCTGTTTGATGCCGGTGGGGCATCGGCTGGCCGGGTTTGAAACGATTGATATTGATCTTCTGCGCGGCGAACGTTTTGTCGAACTGTCGATCGGCTCACCCTTGCGCACCAAAATCGACTATATTTTCCAGATTGCCGGCTGGCCGCGCAAAATCGCGGTCGAGGCCCGGACCATTCGCACCATTTCACGCCTTGTCGAACGCAATGTCGGAATTGCGGTGATTGACCCGTTTGCCGCCTTGCTGGTCGATGAAACCAAGGTGGTTGCGCGCACCTTAACGCCGGTCATTGACTGGGACGTGGCATTGTTCACCGCATCACGTGAACTGAGCGCGGTCGAGAAAAGCTTCCTTGGATTCTTGCGCGCAGAACTGCCCCATCTGCGTGAAAGCGGATGTGTGGTGTAAAGAATGGTTTACAGTCCGATTTGGGCTGAAGGTTATTATTCATCTAAAATGAATAATACGGATGATTATTCACCCACGCCGATCAAACGCCAGCTTGGCCGCAAGGCCAAGAAACACGCATCCGGTAAAAATCTGAAAGCCGCGCGCCACCCGTTTTGATCGCGACAATATCACACCAAGTTTCCCGGCAAATCCCCCCACCAGACAATTGATCATCGTCCCGCCGATATTGAGAATCAGGCCGAAAATCAAAAACTGTACTAACACCGATCCCCGCGACGCATCGACAAATTGGGGAATGAAGGCCAGCACAAACACGATGATCTTCGGATTGAGCAGATTAACCACAATCCCGTCCCGCCATGCGCGAAAGGTGCTGGAACGCTTGGTTTGCGCCGGGGTAAGGTCCTGATCTCTGGCGCGGAAAGCGCCGATGGCCAACCATACCAGATAGGCAATCCCAGCCCAGCGCAGCACTTCAAGCGCAACCGGATGGGCCGCAACCAGTGCCGCCAGTCCCAACCCGGCCAAAAGCGTATGGATCATCGCACCCGTGGCAATCCCAAGGCTTGCGGCATTCCCGGCACGCGGGCCGGATTTAATCCCCTGTCCCAGACAAAACAGCATGTCATTGCCCGGCGTCATGTTAAGCGCCAGGGCGGTGGGGATAAAAATCGCCAGTGTTTCAATCGGGATCAGCATGGGACGCATCCTGTAAGGACAGTATGGATTGAGTTGGTTAACTTACTCAGTTAGCTTCCGGCACCATATCGATGCAGGGCAGAGCCGTTTCGTTTAAGCCAGTGTTGCTGTTTCTTGGACGGGCCATATAGATCATCCACCACGGCCCAGAACCGCGCACTGTGGTTCAGTTCCTGAAGATGGGCGACCTCGTGGGCGACGACGTAATCCAGCACATCTTCGGGGGCCAGAACGAGTCGCCAGCTAAACGCCAAATTGCCGTTTGACGAACAACTTCCCCAACGGGTGCGGGTGTCTTTAAGCGATATGCGATTGATTTTCTTGCCGATTTGGTCGGCATATTCTTGGGCGCGCGGGGCGATTTCAAGTTTGGCCTGTTTTTTCAGGAAATCGGTCACCCGTCGGTTGGTATGTTCGGGCAATCCCGATACCCAGATCACCCCGGCCTCGGCCCAAACCCCGCGTTTGGCATCAGGGACGGCGCGGATGGCGTGGTCTTCGCCCAGAAACGGAATCCACGCGCCGGGCACGAACTGTACCCGGTCGGGCAAGCGTTGAATGTGGGCCGCTACCCAATCGCTGTGCTGATCCAGCATCGAAAGGGCGACTTTTCGTGAAATTCCGGTGGGCACGACGATTTCGACCCCGTCAAACGCCGGATCAATCCGCAGTTTGAGTCGCGACGCGCGCGCACTGGGCCGTAAACGGACCGGCAGCGGGCCAATTTTGGGCAGGTCTATTTCAGTTTCTTCGGTGTTTTTGAGCATTCGGAGCGGTTTTTTCCAAAAGCGAGGCAATATTTTACGGGTTTTTGCGCCTTTTTGGCACCAAGCCCAATCTTGGGTCTTGCCCCTCACTAGTGTTTTCCTATACTCCGCGCTCAAGGTCTAGGGCTCTTTGTGCAAGATTGAGCAGATTTTGCATAAAGAGCCGTCGGAGCGCCTTACAGGCTTTTCGGGGCCCGACGCAATCAACAGATTGCGTCTATGGCAGGGAACTATGACAGGGAGCCGGGCACGCGTGTGCCATTCCCTGAAGTGTATTGAAAAAGAAAGGCGTCACTGCAATGAGCGATCAGGTCAAAAAGGTGGTGCTTGCCTATTCAGGCGGGCTTGATACCTCCATCATCCTGAAGTGGCTTCGCGAACAGTATAACTGCGAAGTCGTGACCTTCACCGCCGATCTCGGCCAGGGCGAAGAGCTTGAGCCCGCCCGTAAAAAGGCAGAGATGTTCGGTGTGAAGCAAATCTTCATCGAAGATCTGCGCGAAGAATTTGTCCGCGATTACGTCTTCCCGATGTTCCGCGCCAATGCCCTGTATGAAGGTGTCTATCTGCTGGGCACCTCAATCGCGCGCCCGCTGATTGCCAAACGTCAGATCGAAATCGCCAAGGAAGTTGGGGCCGATGCCGTCTCACACGGTGCAACCGGCAAAGGCAACGATCAGGTCCGTTTCGAGCTTGGCTATTATGGCCTGAAGCCCGACGTTAAGGTGATTGCACCTTGGCGTGAGTGGGAATTGAATTCCCGTACCGCACTTCTGGATTTTGCCCGGAAACATCAGATCCCGATTTCGGCTGACAAAGCCGGTGGCGATGAGCCGCCCTATTCGACGGATGCCAACCTTCTGCACATTTCCTACGAAGGCAAGGCGCTCGAAGATCCGTGGACCAAGCCCAACGAAAATATGTTCATGCGCACGGTATCGCCCAAGGATGCACCCGATGCGATCACCACCATCGAAATTGAATTCGAAAAAGGCGATCCGGTTGCCGTCAATGGTGAGCGCATGAGCCCGGCAACCTTGCTGACCAAGCTTAACGACGTAGCGGGCAAGAACGGTATTGGCCGTCTTGATCTGGTTGAAAACCGCTATGTCGGCATGAAATCGCGCGGTGTTTACGAAACCCCGGGCGGCACGATCATGCTCACCGCACACCGTGCGATGGAAAGCATCACGCTGGACCGTAATGCGGGGCACCTTAAAGACGAGCTGATGCCGCGGTATGCCGAAATGATCTATAACGGTTATTGGTGGTCGCCAGAACGTCAGGCCCTCCAGCGCCTGATCGATGATACCCAGCGTTCGGTCAACGGCACGGTGCGCCTTGATCTTTACAAAGGCAACGTCACGGTTACCGGACGTAAATCACCGAACTCGATCTATTCCGAAGAACACGTCACGTTCGAAGCCGACACGGTTTATGACCAGCATGACGCAGAAGGCTTCATTAAGCTCAATGCGCTGCGTCTGCGTCTTGGCTATGGTAATGACGATCTGAAATAATCACGCATTTATTGTGTGAGGATTGGAACGAGGGGTGTCAAAGCCCCTCGTTTTCTTTTATCAGCCCGGATATAACGGGTGCGCGCCGTCCTGAACCGAAGGCTCAGGCGTTCCAACGAGTTTTGAGAGCCCATGCAACGCTATAAATGCACCGTCGAATATGATGGCCGCCCCTATCACGGGTGGCAGTATCAGGACGAAGTGATTTCGGTTCAAAAGGTGTTTGAAACCGCGATCGAGGATTTCGTCGGTGAATTCGTGCGCGTGTATGTATCGGGCCGGACGGACGCCGGGGTGCATGCGCTGGGGCAGGTGGTGCATTTCGATTTACCGAAATATTACCCGGCCGACGCGGTGATGAATGCGATCAACCATTACCTTAAACCGGCCCCGGTCGCGGTAAAGCTGTGCGATGAAGTCTCCGAAGATTTCCATGCGCGGTTTTCATCGAAAAAACGCTACTACATGTATCGCATCATCAATCGCCGGGCTCCGCTGACCTTTGAAGCCGGGCTTGCGTGGGGCGTTTACAAGCCGCTTGATATCGATGCGATGAACGAAGCCGCCCAGCACCTGATTGGCACGTTTGATTTCACCAGTTTCCGCGCCAGCGAATGTCAGGCCAACAGCCCAATCAAGACGCTGGAGAAGCTTGAGGTCACGCGCAGCATCGAAGATCCACTTGAAATCCGCATCCACACCGAAAGCCGGTCGTTCCTGCATCATCAGGTGCGCAACATGGTCGGGACACTGGTTCTGGTTGGCAAAGGAAGCTGGAAGCCGATTAGGGTGAAAAAAGCACTTGAGGCCTGTAACCGTGCGGCGGGCGGCCCGACGGCACCAGCGGATGGGCTGTATTTCGTCAAGGTCGATTACTAGAACCTGCTAGCGTTCATTGGCGGCATCTGTTGGTGGGCGGCATTCAGGTTTTCTGACGTCCCGTTTCCCATAATCCACATCCCCCAAAGATAACTAGATTTGGCGTGCGTCATGTTCTGGCGTATCGGTGTGTCCGGTACGTCGTGCCCATGCCGCTATTTATGCGCAGTGCGGTTTGAGGCAATTGTGCAGGTGCGAACCTATGCAATAGGATAAACGACTATACGCAAAGGTTAATTATGATACTGTATACCTTATAATGGGTTAGGTTCGGGCCTTGATCCTGGCGCTAAGCTATTGATGAAATGTGGACAGAACCATCCACTGTCGATCTTCTGGTTTTGTCCTTGATGGTGATTAGGGAGAGAGCATGTCGAAAAGTTTGGTACTGAAAGTTGCCTTAGCTGCCGTTCTTATTCTTATGAGTGGGATCATTTTGCTGGGCGTGTTGATTATGCAGCGTGTCGATCAACAGGTCGCCAGTGACAGTCTGGCGTCGCAAAAACTCAATCTTCGTGTTGCAGCATTGTTGCTACAGGATGCTAACCCCGACTTTAAAATGGTGATCACCAAGGATGGCGAAACATCCAAACTGGTGATGCCGGAAATCCCTGATTTATCTTCCCACGCCCTGATTGACCGCATTGGCACGGCCACCGGGCAAACGGCAACCGTGTTTGCCTATGTCCCGGCGGAAGAAGATTTTATCCGTGTTTCAACCAACATCATCAAACCCGATGGTACACGTGCTGTCGGCACTATGCTTGGCAAAGGCAGTGCGGCGTACGCGCCGATCATGTCAGGCAAAACGTTCCGCGGTGAAGCGCTTATCCTTGGTACGGAATATGTCACGCAATACAGTCCGATCATGACGCCGGCCGGCGATATTCTGGGCATTTTGTATGTTGGTATTAAAAAGGCAGAAGTCGCCGCTGTTGCCGGTGAGATCGAAGCGCGTATCGCCATTGTTGGTGTGATCATTGCCGTTGTCTCGGCGTTTCTTCTGTTCTTGTTGCTGCGTTGGCAGCTTGGCCCGCTGCGGGTTCTTAGTCAGACGATTTCGCGTTTCGTTGAGCGCGATTTCAGCGAAGAGGTCTCCTTTACCGAGCGCAAGGACGAGATCGGGCTGATTGCCAACGGGTTGGTGCGCTGGCGTGAAACGGCGGCCAAAATCGACGAAGCCGAAGAAGCCCGTGTTGTTGCAGAAAAACGTTCCAAACAGGCAGCGATTGATCAGCGCAACAAATTGGCGGTGGAACTCGAACAGTCTATTGGTCAGATCGTTACATCTGTTCGTGCGGCGACCGGTGGTATGTTGAAATCAACCAACTCGATGCGTGATTCTGCAAATCATTCGGTCAATCAAAGCCAGAAGGTTTCAGAAGCAGCCAATGATTCGGCCCGTAACGTTCAAACGGTTGCCGCGGCAACCGAAGAACTATCGGCATCGATCAGCCAGATCGGCGGTCAGGTCCACGAGTCGACTTCTATCGCCGAGGCTGCGGTGGGTGAGGCATCGCGGGCCAATGAAATGGTCGGCGGTCTTGCCGAGGCGGCCGAACGCATTGGTCAGGTTGTCAGCCTGATTAACGATATCGCATCGCAGACCAACCTTTTGGCCCTGAATGCGACGATTGAAGCCGCACGCGCAGGCGAAGCGGGCAAAGGTTTTGCCGTGGTGGCCCAAGAGGTCAAAAACCTTGCCAATCAGACGGCCAAGGCCACCGATGAAATTGCCCAGCAGATCGGGGCGATTCAGGATGAAACCAAGGTCACGGTGGAGGCCATCGAGAAGGTAACCCAGACAATCTCGTCGATCAGCGGAATTGCCAACGGCATTGCGTCAGCCGTGTCCGAGCAAAACTCGGCCGTCAACGAAATCGCCAACAGTGCAACAAGCGCATCTTCAGGATCGAACGAAGTGGTTGCCAACATCGACGAAATCCATAAAGCCGCCAGCAGCAGCGGTGCTGCGGCGGGCGAACTTGACGCGACCGTTGGTGATCTGGCCAAGCAGATTGATACCCTGCAGGATACTGTTTCAGAGTTTCTGTCTCAGTTGCGTGCAGGTTAAATGACAGGGTCGGGTGGGCTTTGGCTCACCCGACCATCTTTGACTTAGCCAAATATCCAGTGCCACAAAAACGGGATGGTGATGGCGGTTGCCATTGTATTGAGCCCCATCGCCAATCCGGAAAAAGCCCCCGCCGTTTCATTGACCTGAAAGGCGCGCGCGGTTCCGATCCCGTGCGATGCGACGCCCATGGCAAAGCCCCGTGCCCGCCAGTCTTTCAATCGCGCCATATTCATCACCATCGGGCCAATGGTTGCCCCGACAATACCCGTGGCAATGACGCAGACAGCGGTCAGGGCCGGAACGCCACCAATGTTTTCGGCAATGCCCATGGCAACCGGGGTGGTCACCGATTTTGGGGCCAGTGACGCCAGTGTTTCCGGACTTGCGCCCAAAGCCCACGCCAGAAGAACCGTGCTGGCACTGGCCACCAACGATCCGAATAAAACGCCAAAGACAATCACCGGCATGGCGCGTTTAAGCGTTTCGGTTTGACGAAACAGCGGCACGGCCAAGGCAACGGTGGCCGGGCCAAGCAGGAAGTGCACAAACTGTGCGCCTTCGAAATAGGTGGCATAGGGGGTGTCTGTGATCTTGAGAAGAAACGCGATCAGGGCAATGGCAATCACGACCGGATTGCACATGGGGTTGCGGTTGCTTTTCTGATAGAGCCAGAACCCGATGGAATAGGCGACAAGCGTGATGGTTAGTCCGGTCAGCGGTTTGGTCGACAGATAAACCCAAAGCTGTGTGATATCGGTTTCCATTACGATGCATCCTTTGCGCTATCTGGGGTAGATACATCGGTTTGTTTGGGCAGAAGCTTTGACATCAGCATCGCGGTCAGCACGATGGCGAGCAAGGTCGATACAATCAAAGCCGCCGCAATCGGCAGCCAATCGCCCTTAAGCCGGTCAATCTGGGTGACAACGCCGACACCGGCGGGGACAAACAGCAATGAAAAATGGATCAGAAGGTTATCGGCCGCATCGGTCAGGACCTTTGGCGGTTTGCGACTGATCAACAAGCCAAAGAACAACAGCACCAGCCCGATCACCGGACCGGGTACCGGCAGGTCAAACAGTTCCGATATGACTTCGCCAAACAACTGGCAAACAAGTATCAGGGCGAATGCGGCAATCATCAATGGCCTCCCGATAGGTGCGGTTCATTTATGCGTTTCTGAGCCTATGACATAATGGCATTCGGGGTATTAGACTTTTACTAAGAACGAAAAACGCCCGTGCCGAATGGGCACAGGCGTTTTATGTTACGGGTGTTTCCCGGCTTTCTAACAGGGAGCCTGGGCATACATGGATGCCCGCCTTCGCGGGCATGATGTAAAAAGATGACCGGTTTTATGTCGCCGCATGACGCAGCCTGTGACGGATTACAGAATATCGAGCACGTTTTCCGGCGGACGGCCCAGAACGGCCTTGTGGCCATTGACCACAATAGGACGTTCGAGGGCGCGCGGATGGGCGCAAAGCGCCTCGATAAGCTCCTGCCCACGCAGATCGGCAATGCCTTCTTCTTTGGCTTCCTTTTTGCGCAGGATGTCTTCGGGTTTCATGCCGAGCATCTCAATCAGTTCCGACATTTCTTGCGGGGACGGCGGTGTGTCGAGATAAAGAATGACATCGGGTGTGATGCCTTTTTCTTCGATCAGTGCCAGTGTCTGACGCGATTTGGAACAGCGCGGATTGTGATAGATGCGGACCATCATGTCTGGGGTCTCCGTATCAACAGGGATGCAAAAGGATGGATTAGTGATAACCGCCTTTGATCCGGCGATCAAATGCCGTCAATCATCGACAACAGATCATTCAGTTCATCAAGGTCGCTGTTGATGATGCGGGTGGCGGTGTCATAGCCAAATCCCTGTCGGGCGAGGGCGGCCATATCTTTTTCGCGTTTTTCATCGCGGATATCAGGACGTCGCCACGGGCCAAGGCGGCGACGACGGGCATAGGCGGCAGCGGCGGCAATGTTGGGGTCGGTGCCGCGGACCTCGTCATAGGCGGCTTGTTCGGCCTCGGCCTTAAGATCCTTGAGTGCGGTATCAATCTGATCGGATGCGATCCCGCGTGATGACAAGTCAGCCGCAATAACCCGCATGGCTTTGCCCTTGCGAAAAAGCGATCTTGCCCGTCCCTTGGCATAGGCATCATCATTAATAAACCCGGCCTGTTCGCAGGCGGCCAAAACCGACTTCATCCAGTTTTCGGCTTCTTCGGGATCGGTGCCATATTCCGCCGCCGACAGACGTATTTTACCGCGCATCAGTTTTTCAAGCCGGGCACGTGAGGCGGCAAACCGTTCAAGATACCAGGTCGCGTAATTCATCAGATAATCACGCGTGACACGGCGCGGGCGGTTGGCTTCGCGCTGCTTGTCCTTGGCGTTTTGGGTGTTTTTCCGGTTTGAAGTCGAAAAACGGGCATTTCCGACCGGCTTGTTTTCGCCGTCAGACTCCAGGGTTTCCGGGCCTTGGCGCTGTTTTTGTGTCATGTTCGCCATCATGAATGAATACGCACCCTTGCAACAAGTACCCTACTCTCCCTATTTTACCGGCAATTGTCTGCATTTTTCCGAAGGAAATTCTATGAGTGAACTAGCCCCACGTCAGATGGGCGCGGTCAACTGGCTTGGTCTTTGGACGCTGTATGCCAAGGAAGTTCGACGCTTCCTCAATGTGCATCTGCAAACCATTGGCGCGCCGGTTGTGACCAGTCTTCTGTTTCTTGCTGTGTTCCTGCTGGCGCTTGGCCGGGCGGTTGAGACAGTAAATGGCATTGCCTTCGCCACCTTCCTCGCCCCCGGTCTTGTCATGATGACCATGGCGCAAAACGCCTTTGCCAATTCATCAAGTTCGCTGACGATTGCGAAAGTTCAGGGCAATATTGTCGATGTTTTGATGCCGCCATTGTCAGCCGGTGAAATGGTTGCCGGGTTTGCCTTTGGTGCGGTGACCCGTGGTGTGATGGTCGGTGCTGTTACCGCCATTGTCATGGCGTTCTTTGTCGATATCCGCATCCATAACATCTGGGCGATCCTGTATTTCGGGATTTCTGCGTCCTTGATGCTGGCCCTTCTGGGGATTGCGGGCGGCGTCTGGGCCGAGAAGTTCGACCATATCGCCGTGGTCACCAACTTTGTCGTCACTCCGCTGTCGTTCCTGTCAGGCACGTTTTACAGTGCGGACAGCCTGCCCGAAGCGGGGCAGATTCTGGTGCATTTCAACCCGTTTTTCTACATGATTGACGGGTTCCGTTATGGCTTTACCGGCATTTCGGACGGCACCATCATGACAGGCGTTGTTGTGTTGGCAGCGGTCAATGCGTTGCTGTGGTTGCTGTGCTATCGCATGATCAAAAGCGGGTATAAGCTTAAGGCGTAACCACGCCAAACAGCGCGGTCTGGCGCAAAATTCAATCAATCGGGCAGCATCACATCGTGGATGCTGCCCTTTTTCATTTCCATAACCTTTGCCAAATCAGCTTTCTAAGTGCTTTTTGCGACGTTGACAGGCATCATGAATCTCTTGATACTCCCCGGCTTCCCGGTATTCTGCCGGAGCTGACCAAACGGTCAAGAATGTAATTTCTACCCTAATTCGAGGAATGAAAAAGTGATTACTCCCGTCATGCCGACCTACGCGCGGGCCGATCTGGCCTTTGAGAAAGGTGTTGGACCTTATCTCTTTGCGCAGGACGGCCGACGATTCCTTGATTTCGGGTCGGGTATTGCGGTCAATACCCTTGGCCATTCGCACCCGCATCTTGTTAAAGAACTGACCGAACAGGTTGGCAAACTTTGGCATACATCGAACCTGTATCAGATGCCCGGTCAGCAGAAACTGGCCGAACGACTGATTGCCAACAGTTTTGCCGATACGGTTTTCTTCTGTAACTCCGGTGCGGAAGCCAACGAGGCGGGCATCAAGATGCTGCGCCGGTATCAGCATGTGTCGGGCCATGCGCAAAAGAACCGCATATTGGTCGCGACCAATGCGTTTCATGGCCGGACCTTGGGCACGCTGACCGCGGGATATAGCGAAAAGTACCGTGAGGGCTTTGGCCCGATGCCAGACGGTTTTGACCGGGTGGCCTTTGGCAATCTCAATGAATTGCGCAATGGCATTACCGAAAACACCGGCGGTATTTTGCTTGAGCCCATTCAGGGCGAAGGCGGGATTTGCAAGGCGCCTGATGGTTATCTTGAAGGGGTGCGCAAGGCGGCCGACGAGTTTGGCCTGCTTGTGATGTTTGACGAAGTTCAGACTGGTATTGGCCGGACTGGTAAGCTGTTTTGCTATGAATGGTCAGACATGCAGCCCGATATTGTGTCTTCAGCCAAGGGTCTTGGCGGCGGATTCCCGATCGGCGCCCTTTTGGCCAATGAAAAGGCCGCAGCGGCCTTTTCGCCGGGCATGCACGGGACGACCTTTGGCGGCAATCAGCTGGCAACGGCGGCGGCCAATGCGGTGCTTGATGAAGTTCTGAAACCCGGTTTCCTGGACCATGTGCTTGAGATGAGCGGCTTGATCCGTGACGGGCTTGATGCGATTGCGCGCAAGCATCCGGGCTTTATCGACGAAGTACGCGGCAGGGGCCTTCTTTTGGGCATGAAAACGGTGCCAAACAACGGTGAAGTTGTCGCCAAACTGCGTAAGTTGAACCTTTTGACGGTTCCGGCAGGCGACAATGTGGTGCGACTTATACCGCCGCTTAACATCACCAAAACCCATGTTGACGAGGCGCTGACCGCAATTGATGCGTGCGCGGCTGCTCTCGCGCCGTAATGGCGCGCAGTAAGGAAGATTGATTTATGACTGATATTCGCCATTTTCTCGATATCGATGTGCTGCCGTCGGGCACGCTGAACGATATTCTGACCCTTGGGGATTCCGAAAAAGCGGGTAAAGCCCCGTTTGGGGACAAGCCGCTTGCGGGTAAAACTCTGGCCCTTATTTTCGAAAAGCCATCGACCCGTACACGCGTGTCATTTGAAGTCGGTATGCGTCAGCTTGGCGGTGATGTTGTCGTGCTTGATGCCGACAGCAGCCAGCTTGGCCGCGGCGAAACCATTGCCGATACGGCGCGCGTTTTGTCGCGTTTTGTCGATGCGATCATGATCCGTACCACCGATGAATCCAAACTTTTGGAAATGGCGAAATACGCCACGGTGCCGGTGATCAATGGCCTGACCGATCAAAGCCACCCGTGCCAGATCATGGCCGACCTGATGACGATCAAGGAACATAAGGGCCGTCTTGACGGGCTTAAATTTGCCTGGGTCGGGGATGGCAATAACGTGTCGGCATCCTTTATCCATGCCTCGTCGAAATTCGGCTTTTCAATGGATATGGCCTGCCCGGCGGGCTATCGCCCCAATCAGGGGATGATTGAGACCGCCAATGCCGATGGTGGCAAGGTGCGGATGACCGACCTTGATAGTGCGCTGGCCGGTGCTGATGTTGTTGTCACCGATTGCTGGGTTTCGATGGGGGATGAAGATTACGACGCCCGCATGGAAGCATTGGCCCCCTATCAGATCAACGCCAAAACCATGGCGCAGGCCAAGACGGATGCGATTTTCATGCATTGCCTGCCAGCACATCGTAACGAAGAAGTCACCGACGAGGTGATCGACGGACCGCAATCGGTGGTGTTTGACGAAGCAGAAAACCGTCTGCATGCGCAGAAAGGGGTTCTGCTATACTGCTTTAACGGCTTGCCATCCTGAGTAGGCAACCTAAATAAGGCATTACGAATTCGCGAGGGGCAGTTTTGACTGCCCCTTTTGCCATGCTGAGTTATGTATGTGGGCGTTTGATGAAAGCGCCTCGACAATGACGGGCCGAACTTGTTATACGGCCCAAACACGCACAACATCGGAAGCCGAACATGCAGATCGCTGTCGATTTTTGCCAGCCCTTCACGCTGGATCATTCCAACATCCGTGGCCGCTTTACGCGCCTTGGCCCATTGGTGCAGACCATCATTGGTCAGCATAGTTATCCTGCGCTTGCCAACCACCTTTTGGGTGAGATGATTGGCCTTGCGGTGCTGTTGTCGTCGTCGTTGAAATATGACGGGCTGTTTACCCTTCAGACATCGTCGGACGGGCCGATCAGCATGCTGGTGGTCGATGTTGACAGTGAGGGCAATGTACGGGCGTGCCTTCGGGTTGATGAAGACCGCCTCAATACCCTGATCGCCGCCGAAGAAGGCGGGGAAGAGGCCCTTCGTGGGCAGGTTCTTAAACTGATGGGCAACGGGCATATTGCCTTTACGGTCGATCAGGGTGATGAACATGAACGCTATCAGGGTATTGTGTCGCTTGAGGGGGCAACCCTTTCGGAATGTGCAGAGGCCTATTTCCGTCAGTCAGAGCAGCTTGAAACCGCCTTCAAACTTGAAGTTCATCAGGGTGAGGTTGATGCCGACTGGTGGGTTGGGGGATTGTTCCTGCAACGCTTGCCGGTCAGTGCATCTGGCGATGCCGCCACCCCGGAAGAAGGCGAAAAGGTTGCCGAGGACTGGAACAGGTCAAAAATCCTGATGACCAGTGCGACGGAAACCGAACTTGTCGATATTTCACTGTCGGCACATGATTTGATCTGGCGCCTGTTCCATGATGAAGAACCGCGTGTGTTCGAACAGGCGGAATTGCGGTTCAAATGTCGCTGTTCGCGCGAAAAGATCGAAGGTGCGCTTGTGACCTATCCACTCGACGAATTGCTGTCGATGCGCGAAAGTGACAGCGGTGAAGTTGCGGTGTCGTGCCAGTTCTGCAACACGCGCTATGGCTTTAACGAAGCAGACATTCGGGCTTTTAAGGCCGATGACGCGCAAAGTTCATAAAAAGATTACAGCGCATTCGCCTGTCACAGGCTTGCCTTAATCATCACGCAACGTCACCATGGATAACCAAATCCATGGTGACGTTTTTGTATGAGTTTTGAATGACGAGGGAGTTTGATTTCATGAAGGTATTGTCCATCAATGGCATGCGCGCAAGCATTGCCGGTGTCATGGTTGCGCTGCTGGCGGCCTGCACCAGCACGCCGGTGGCAAATTACCCCGATGTCACCTGGCGTCATCTTCAACCGATTGTGTTTGCCGCCGGGCCGGTTGAAAAAGTTGCTGCGTGGGATTCAAAAGTGAATGGCTCCATGGCCAGCAGCCTGCCCTTCAGCCTTGGCAAAATGGCAATGAACTGGCCCGATGACCGTATCCAGACGGCCGGTACCAGCGACATGCTGCGCTATTCCGTGACCGAGGCGTCGATCACGTCAAACGCACTTAAAACGACCAAGGGCATCAAAGGTGCCTTTACCGATGATCAGTCTGAAAATATCGAGCTTAAGGTTGCGGCCAAACTTGAGCTTCTCGATGCCAATGGCGTTCAGAAGGGCGAAGTGCAGGCCATGGCCGCACGGTCGCACACACTTTCAGAATCAATGTCGGTCGCCGAGCGTGAAAAAGCAATTTACGACGAAACAGCCACCTTGCTGATGGACCTTGATCGCGAACTTGAACGTCAGATCAACAGTAACCTTGGACGTTTTCTGGTCCGCTGATTAAGACGCGAAATCCGTTATGTGTGACAAAAGCCCGGCAGGTCATCTGCCGGGCTTTTTATTGTCTGATGATTGTAAAAATGGCCGCTTCTAGCGGAACATCATCACTGGGACATGGCAGGAGCGCACCATTTCGGTGGTGGTGCTGCCGATGATCAGGTTGCGGATGCGTGAATGGCCATAGGCGCCCATGACAAGAAGGTCGATGGCATCGGCTTTGATCCGGTCCTTGATCACGTCTTCGGGTTCGCCTGCGGCGAACTCGGCGTTGACGCTATAGCCTGCGGTGCGCAGGATTTCTGCGGCCTGATCGAGTTTTTCCTGCAGGCTGTCGGTTGATTTGCCAACGCACAGCAAGGTGCAGGGCAAATCGGTAAACAGCTTGCCCGCGGCAATGTGGCGCACAGCCTTCATGGCACTTTCCCCGCCATCAAAGGCGATCAGGAATTTCTCGATCGGTTTGAACGCACGTGATGCCACCAGAACCGGTTTGTGGGCCGCACGGACAACCCGTTCAAGGTTCGATCCCAGATGCAGTTTGGCAAAATCGGCGGCTTCCCCGCGTTTGCCAATCACGATCAAATCGGCATCGCCTTCAAATTCGGCAAGGCTTTCGATCAGGTCGCCGTGGCGCAATTTGGTGCCGACGGTTTTAAGGCCACCTTCCTCAAGCCCGGATTTGGCTTCTTCAAGCAGCAAGCGACCGCGTTTGAGTTCAAGCTTGGCTTTTTGCTCATCGAGATCGGAAAGCTCCTTGAGCAAGGCTGTGCGTGCGCCAAGCTTAAGATTACCACTCAGATCGGCGGGTTCGGAACCCACACCACGCCGGCCCAGAACATGCATCAGGTCAACCGAGGCGCTGGTGCGCTCGGCAACCCAGCGTGTGAGGTCGCAAACGCTTTGCGAATAACCCGATCCGTCAATCAATGCGATCAGATGTGTCATGATCGTTTCCCTTTTCCCTTGCCCTGTGGGCTTAGTGGCCCATCAGGCGTTCAAGCGCGCCGGGCTTATCATGGATGGCCAGTTTATCGACGATTGTTTCACTGGCTTCATTGAGACCGATCAATTCGACTTCGGCCCCTTCACGACGGAATTTCAGCACGACCATGTCAAGGGATGCAACACTTGAAATGTCCCAGATATGGGCGTGGCTGACATCAATCGTGACCTTGTCCAGCGCTTCCTTGAAATCAAAAGCGGCGGTGAAATCATCGGCCGAGGCAAAGAATACCTGACCTTCGACATTGTAGGTTCGGTGTGTTGTGTCTTCTGAAAGGGTACTGGTAACACGGAAAATCTGGGAAATTTTCCAGGCAAAGAAAATGCCCGACAAAAGAACCCCGACCAGAACCCCAATCGCGAGGTTGTGGGTGCCGACAACCGTGATCACCGTGGCCAGCATGACGATGGATGAACTGCGCGGATGTTCTTTGAGGTTCTTGATCGAGGACCAGCTAAATGTGCCGATCGACACCATGATCATGATCGCAACCAGGGCGGCCATCGGAATGATGCTGACGATGTCGCTTAGGACGACGATCATGAACAGCAGGAAAGTTCCGGCCACAAAGGTCGACAACCGACCGCGACCACCGGATTTCACGTTGATCACAGACTGGCCGATCATTGCACACCCGGCCATACCACCGATAAAGCCCGTGGCAGTATTGGCAATACCCTGACCAATGCATTCGCGGTTTTTGTTTGATGATGTATCGGTCAGATCATCGACAATCTGCGCGGTCATCAGGGATTCCAAAAGGCCGACAACCGCAACTGCTGCTGAGTAGGGCAGGATGATCATCAGGGTATCAAGATTAAGCGGAATGTCGGGGATCAGGAAAATCGGAAGGGTAGAGGGCAGTTCACCCATATCACCCACGGTCCGCAAATCAGCATTGATAAACAGCGATATCACCGTCAGGACGATGATACAGACCAATGGCGATGGGATCACTTTGGTGATGCGCGGGAACAGATAAATGATCGCAAGCCCGCCCGCGACCATGGCATAGGTCACCCAGGTAACATTGGTCAGTTCGGGCAATTGCGCCATAAAGATCAGGATCGCCAGCGCATTGACAAAACCGGTCATCACCGATTTTGAGACAAATCGCATGACGTAGCCGAGTTTGAGAATGCCGGCAAAAATCTGTAGCAAACCGGCAAGAACCGTTGCGGCCAGCAGATATTCAAGCCCGTGTTCACGCACCAGCGTGATCATCAGGACCGCGGTGGCTGCCGTGGCGGCCGAAATCATGCCCGGACGTCCGCCGACAATGGCGGTAATCACCGCAATCGAGAAAGAGGCATACAGCCCAACCTTCGGATCGACCCCGGCGATGATCGAAAAGGCGATGGCTTCGGGGATCAGGGCAAGGGCCACGACGATCCCGGCCAGAACATCACCACGGATATTGCCAAACCATTCGGTCCGCAATTGCGGAAGGAAATCGGTGTTCACAGACTTGTCTCCAGTCGAAATTTTCATATTGCCGCGCCATCTGGCGGACAAAAAGCAGATAGAGTTTAGGAATTTGGGTGGGCGGAACGCTGTTTCGTCACTGCCACGCGTGTAACGTCGGCGCTGAAAAAATCAGACCGGTCGCAGGCAGGAATTTATCGAAACAGTTCTTACATCGGCCTAGTGTCCATCAAAGGATAAGCAAGGTTTGCCACATTGCAGCGCCGATTTACTTAAAGCAATTCCAGAACCGACACAACCGGCAATATTAAGACGGGCAGAGATAAGGGGGCTTTCGAACGTAAAAACGGCCCGGCGCAAAAGACCCGAGACCGGTTCTGTGTACTGCCGGTCATCGGCTGGCAGATAAAAAGGCCTGACCCCGACAAGGCGGGATCAGGCTGGATTTTGGCCGGATTTTTTTTGGGGAGGCTTTTATCCGTGCGGCTTAGGCGTTGTCGCGTATGGCTTTGGCAATCGCCTTGCCACACGTGATCGTATCAGCCGAGCCGCCAAGGTCGGCGGTGCGGAGCGTTTCATCCAGCAGTATGTTTTCAATGGCGCGCATGATGGCGTCATGGGCATCGGTATGGCCCAGATGATCAAGCATCATTGCCCCGGACCAGATTTGGCCAATCGGGTTGGCAATGCCCTTACCCGCGATGTCGGGGGCGGACCCATGTACAGGCTCAAACAGGGACGGGAATTTACGTTCCGGGTTGATGTTGCCCGATGGCGCAATGCCGATGGTCCCCGTGCAGGCCGGGCCAAGATCCGACAGAATGTCACCAAACAGGTTGGATGCGACCACCACGTCAAACCGGTCCGGGTTCATGACGAACTGGGCGGTCAGGATATCGATATGGTATTTGTCCCAGCTGACGTCGGGATAGTTTTTCGCCATTTCAACCACCCGTTCATCCCAATAGGGCATGGTGATTGAAATGCCGTTCGATTTGGTTGCTGAGGTCAGATGTTTGCGCGGGCGTTTTTGTGCCAGCTCAAAAGCATATTTCAAAATGCGATCAATCCCGGTGCGTGACATCACCGTTTCCTGAATGACGATTTCTCGGTCCGTGCCGGGATACATCTTGCCCCCGACCGAGGAATATTCGCCTTCGGTGTTTTCGCGCACGACATAGAAATCAATATCACCGGGTTTGCGCCCGGCAAGCGGGGAGGGCACACCGGGCATCAGTTTGGCGGGGCGCAGATTGACATATTGGTCAAAGTCACGCCGGAACTGAATGAGCGATCCCCACAGCGAAATATGGTCCGGCACCGTATCGGGCCAGCCGACCGCGCCAAAGAAAATCGCATCGTGATTGCCAACCTGTGCGCGCCAGTCGTCGGGCATCATCTGCCCGTGCTTTTGATAATAGTCACATGATCCAAATTCGAAGGTATCGAATGTCAGATCGATGCCAAAGACATCTGCGGTGGCCTCAAGAACGCGAATGCCTTCGGGCATGACTTCGGTTCCGATGCCGTCACCTGCGATGACTGCGATTTTGTGGGTGGCACCTGTCATGATGTTTTTCCTCCGTCGTGTTTTTATGGTTTGCCGGGAAATCGGAATGACCTTGATAATTGTGGGGCAGTATTCTCAAGATTGGCGTTTGCGTTCAGCTTAAGCAAGACTTCGTGCAACTGATCAGACCCTAGCCAATTGAAAAAAAGGCCCCCGCTTAAGAACGGAGGCCTTTTGGAACTTTTCGACAGTCCGCTTTGATTAGCGGTTCTGACGGTTATCAATCAGATCATCGACAACACCCGGATCGGCAAGGGTCGATGTATCGCCCAGCTGATCATATTCATTGGCGGCAATCTTGCGCAGGATACGGCGCATGATTTTGCCTGAACGGGTTTTGGGCAAGCCCGGCGACCATTGCAGGTAATCGGGGCTGGCGATCGGGCCAATTTCCTTACGGACCCATTTGACCAGTTCGACCCGCAGTTCTTCGGTCGGTTCCTCGTCGGCATTCAGCGTCACATAGGCATAGATGCCCTGACCCTTAATGTCGTGGGGAACACCCACCACGGCGGCTTCGGCCACCTTGGGATGGGCAACCAGGGCGCTTTCGACCTCGGCGGTGCCCATGCGGTGGCCCGACACGTTGATCACGTCATCAACGCGGCCCGTGATCCAGTAATACCCATCATCATCGCGCCGTGCGCCATCGCCTGTCGTGTAGACATTTGGGAAGGTGCTGAAGTAGGTCTGGATAAACCGTTCATGATCGCCGTACACCGTGCGCATCTGACCCGGCCAGCTATCCTTGATCACAAGGTTGCCATCGGTTGCCCCGGTCAGTTCCTTGCCTTCGGCATCAAGAAGGGCCGGTTCGACACCAAAGAATGGCAAGGTTGCCGAACCCGGTTTAAGATCGGTTACACCGGGCAGTGGCGAAATCAGGATGCCACCGGTTTCGGTTTGCCACCAGGTATCGACAATCGGGCATTTGCCCTTGCCGACATGCTGATTATACCATTCCCAAGCTTCGGGGTTGATTGGCTCGCCGACCGAGCCAAGGATACGAAGCGATGACAGGTCGGCCTTATTGACCCAGCTTTCGCCTTCGCGCATCAGGGCCCGGATCGCGGTCGGTGCGGTATAGAAAATGTTGACCTTGTGCTTTTCGCAGACTTGCCAGAAACGCGATGCGTCCGGATAGCTTGGCACACCTTCAAACATCAGGGTCGTCGCGCCATTGGCAAGCGGACCATAGACGATATAGCTGTGGCCGGTGACCCAGCCAACGTCCGCCGTGCACCAGTAAATATCGCCATCGTGATAATCAAAGACATACTCGTGCGTCATCGACGCATAAACAAGATAACCGCCGGAGGTGTGTAAAACACCCTTCGGCTTGCCGGTTGAGCCCGATGTATAGAGAACAAACAGCGGGTCCTCGGCATTAACCTCGGTCGGCGGGCAATCGGGCGAGGCGGCGGCACAGGCTTCGTGATACCAGACGTCACGCGCGTCGTTCCATGCGACATCTTTGCCGGTGCGTTTAACGACAACCAGCTTTTCAACCGATTTCACGCCGGGATGCGAAAGCGCCTCGTCGGCGTTGCGTTTGAGCGGAACCGCACGGCCGCCACGCAGGCCTTCGTCCGATGTAATCACGACTTTTGCGCCGCAATCTTCAACACGACCGGCAAGGGCTTCGGGTGAGAAGCCACCAAACACGATGGAATGGATCGCGCCAATACGTGCGCAGGCCAGCATCGCAACCGATGCTTCGGGGATCATCGGCAGATAAATGACAACGCGGTCACCTTTGCCCACACCCATCGATTTCAGCGCATTGGCGAAACGGCAGGTGCGTTCATGCAGGTCGCGATAGGTAATATGTTCGGAAACGCTGGGATCATCGCCTTCGAAAATGATGGCGGTCTGATCGCCGCGTTTTTCCAGATGACGGTCAAGACAGTTGGCCGAAACGTTCAGCGTGCCGTCTTCATACCATTTGATGTAAAGGTCGTTGGCGTCAAAGCTGACATTTTTGACTTTGGAATAGGGCTTGATCCAGTCAATGCGCTTGCCGTGTTCGCCCCAGAAACCTTCCGGATCCTCAATCGACTGCTTGTACATAGCGTCGTATTTGGACTTGTCGATCAGGGCGCCCTTTGCGATATCGTCGGGGACGGGATAAACGTTCGCAGACATATGTGGCCTCTTGTTCGTTTCCTGTTGTCTGTGCGTTCGTACCGGACACCTGCCCGCTCGCAGATAGATGTCTTGCATCGATACGATATTCCGGTGCGGTTCAGGGTCAGAACGTTATGCACATCTGGCCGTTCCGTAACGGCCCGTCGGCATGGCAAACCTGATCCTGTCGCTTGGCGCCTATGCTAGTGCGCCGGGGGTCTTGATGGAATACAACTTAAGGCGGGGGGCATTTCACCGAGAAATCGCCAGATTGCCTTGCGAAAGGTCCCGCCCATGTCTTGCCGGGGCTGTCATGAGAACGGTGTTGGCGGGGATGCCCTGGACAATGATCTAAAGCCATATTCCATATATGTCTTTGAAATATAGTCTAATTTTAGACGTTCGCCAGCGCCTGTGCGACAATATTTTCATCTGATCTTTCGGATTATTTTCACGTTGCGTTGTGGATTTGACGGAACAAAACAGATACAAAGAACGCAGATGATAATGAAATGGTGGGACAATGGATCCGATATCTTTGGCCGCAGGGGCTGTTTTGGCTTCTGTGGTGGCGCTCGTATTTGGCGGATTAATGATCAAACGCATCAAAGATGCCGCCGATGCCCAGACAGAGTCGCGCACAGCCCTTGTTTCGTCGCAGCTTGAGCAAACCGAAGCCACACGTCGTGATTTGGCAAGCGAGCTTGCGATCACCCGCGACAAACTGGCCGAGGCGGCGGAAAAACGCGCCATTGCCGAAACCACAGCCCACCGGGTGCCCACCCTTGAAGCCGAGATGAAAGAACTGCGCACTATTCTTGATCAGTGGCGCGAAAAGGGATCGGAACTTGAAACCGCGTTAGAAAAAGAACGCGAAGCCGCAGCAGAGAAGCTTGCGATGCTTGAAGATGCCAAAATCAAGTTGCTTGATAGTTTCAAGGCGCTGTCGTCCGATGCGCTTAAGGTCAATAACGACGAGTTCATGAAGCTTGCGCGCGAAAACTTTTCGCGCATGCAGGAAGGAGCCAAAGGCGACCTTGAAAAGCGTCAGCAGGCAATTGACGGCATGGTCAAACCGATCCGTGAACGGCTTGAGGCATTTGATACCAAGGTCAACGAGCTTGAGAAAAACCGTAAGGAAGCTTACGGCGAGCTGCGCGAGCAGGTCGGCACATTGGTGCAATCGCAAACCAAGCTGACCAAGGAAACGCAGACGTTAAGCTCCGCACTACGCTCAAGTTCGTCGGTCTCGGGGAAATGGGGTGAGTTGCAGCTTCGGCGTATTGTTGAACTGGCCGGGATGCTCAAACATTGCGATTTTGACGAACAGGTGCATTTCAATACCGACGAAGGTGTTCAAAAACCCGACATGGTTATTCACCTGCCGGGCGGGAAAAACATCGTCGTTGATGCCAAGGCGCCGACATCGGCCTATCTTGAGGCGATTGACGAAAAATATGACGATGATCGCCGCGAAGCCTTGATGGGCACCTATGTGACCAATGTGCGTAAGGTGATCTCGGAGCTTTCGAAAAAATCCTATTGGAAATCGGTCGACAGTCCGGAATTCGTTGTGCTGTTCCTGCCCGGTGAAAGCTTCTTTTCAGCCGCCCTTGAACGCGATCCGCGTTTGATCGAAGACAGTTTCCGCGATGGGGTGATTTTGGCGACCCCGACCACCTTGCTTGGGTTGCTGAAAGCCGTGTCATACGGCTGGCGACAGGAAGCCCTGGCGGAAAGTGCGCGCGATATCAGTGAAATCGGCTTGCAGCTTTATGACCGTCTGGCGGCCCTTGCCAAGCATTTCTCATCGATGGGTAAATCGCTTGAAAGCACGGTGAAGCATTACAACAAGACATTGGGATCGTTGGAAGGCTCGGTACTGGTGTCTGCGCGCAAGTTGAAGGAAAAGCACATCGTTTCCGACGACCGCATGATCGAAGAACCTTTGCCGTCAGAAACCCATGTGCGTGAGATCACCAAGATGGAGCTGATTGGTGGTCCGGACGGCGAAACCGACACGGAATAATATGATTACATGATCGGCATATGCCCCCAACCGGCCCCAAAACTGGCGTCGAACATGGCTGATGTCTGTATCGTGCGGGGCAGTTTGCTTGACTTGCGGTCACGGAAACCTTATCTCGAAGCGCGAAATTCGCTATAATCAGATGACGCCCCGGATGGGCATCAGTTTTAGATATCAGTTCGAAATCGGATTACAGACCAATGGCCCTGCGTGAAATTCTTATTGTTCCAGACCCGCGCCTTAAGAAAGAGTGCGAACCGGTCACTGAGGTGAATGATGAGATCAGACAGCTTCTCAGCGACATGCTTGAAACCATGTATGCCGCACCGGGTATCGGTCTGGCAGCGCCGCAGATCGGGGTGATGAAGCGCGTGGTGGTCATGGATGTGTCTGATGACAAGGACAAGCCCGAACCCTTGAAGCTGATCAACCCGGAAATCATCTGGGAATCCGAGGATACTTCGATCTATCAGGAAGGTTGCCTGTCGATTCCGGACCAATATGCTGATGTCGAGCGCCCAATTGAAGTCGGTGTGCGTTATCTTGATGAAAATGGCGAAGAACAGGAAATCGAAGCTGATGGCTTGCTGTCGACCTGTATCCAGCATGAAGTTGATCATCTTGATGGTGTTTTGTTCACCGATTATCTGAGCGCGCTTAAACGCAACATGATCCTGAAAAAGGTTCAGAAACTTCAGAAGACCAAAAAGTCTGCCTAATAGAGAAAATGCCCCAGACTTTCTGTCCGGGGCATTTTTTATGTGTCTGATAAGGCGGTGAGGCGCAGCGGGGTTTTGTGCTCAGGGAATTTTACGGTAAGTTCCAATTCCCCGCCGCAAGCTTCAACGAAGTTCCGTAATGTCGACAAATACATATCTGTCTGTCGTTCCATTTTGGACACGGAAGCTTGCTGAATATTAAGATGATTAGCGATATCTTTTTGCACCAACCCTCTTAGTTTTCGAAGTTTTTCAAGGTTGCTGACTTCTGCAAGGAATGCGTCAGCGCGGGTTTCTATGAGCTCACGGCGTTCTTTGGGGAGCTCTTGTAAAATCTCACCCAGTTTGCGTGCCATTGTCTTTCTTCCTTAGTATTTCAGAGTGTACGAAGTCGTACGTTCTATGATGATAAATAATTGTCGTAACGTTGATCAGCCGTTTTGATTAGTTTCTTGTAAAATCGGCTCTGACTGGTTCCGGCCTTGTTTCCAGCAACCAGAATTACAGCATCGCGCTTGGGGTCAAATGCGAATGCAACCCGCCACACACCGCTTTTGTAGTTGAACCGGAGTTCTTTCATATTGGGGTGTCTAGACCCCTTTAGCGTGTCTACGTAGGGGCGCCCAATAGTTGGTCCACCAACTTCCAATGCGCGGGCCTTTGCCAGCACCTCGTTCTGCATATCCTCATCGAACTGGGTGATGAATTCATGATCGAACTCGTCACAAAAAATGACTGTCCACATTGCAAAGACCTTAAGTAAATCATGATTCTTAAATAATCGACCATGCTGGAAATATTTGATCGCATAGCCTCTGACGAATATAGCCCCTGACGAATTATTCGTCAAGGGCTATATTCTAATTATCTGAAGGTCAAGCTTGGCTTGTCATTTGATCAAGATAGCGCCAAATTGCCGCCAAGCGATCAAAAATACCACCGATATGACGATGAATGGACGCATGACATGACCAAACTGCGCATTGCCTTTATGGGAACCCCGGATTTTGCCCTTGTGGCACTTAAGGATCTGGTAGCCGCCGGTCATGATGTGGTGTGCGTCTATTCACAGCCGCCCCGACCATCAGGGCGCGGACAAAAGGAAACACCAACGCCGGTTCATGCATGGGCGCAAGAACAGGGCATTGAAGTTCGCACACCGGTATCGTTGAAATCCGACGCAGAAAAACAGGCTTTTGCCGATCTTGATCCCGATGTTGCGGTGGTGGCGGCCTATGGGCTTATTTTGCCAAAGGCGATCTTGGATGCGCCGAAATATGGCTGCTTGAACATTCATGCGTCGCTTTTGCCGCGCTGGCGTGGGGCGGCCCCAATCCAGCGCGCCATTCTGGCCGGGGACGCGGCAACCGGGGTGACGATCATGCAGATGGATGTCGGGCTTGATACCGGTGATATGCTGTCGGTTGGCGAAATCCCGATTACGGCGGAAACCTATGCCAATGGTTTGCATGATGATCTGGCGACCCTTGGCGGGACGATGATTGTCGATGCGCTGGCGAAATTGCAAAGCGGTGACCTTGCCCCCGTCAAGCAACCTGAAGAGGGTGTGACCTATGCCGCGAAGCTGGAACGGGCCGAGGCAAAACTTGATTTCAATGACGATGCCAGCGCGCTTGAGCGTAAAATCCGCGCCTTTACCCCATGGCCGGGGGCCTATTTTGAGTTGGGTAAGGAACGGATCAAGGTGCAGGCGGCTGAGGTGACCGATCAGACCGGCCCGGTTGGCGAGATTGTCGATGATAAGCTTTCGATTGCATGTGGAACCGGGGCGCTGCGCCCGACCCGTATTCAGCGTCCCGGTAAAGCGGTGATGGATGCAGACGCGGTGCTGCGTGGCTATGACAAACTTGCCAAGGGTGTGGTGCTGGGCTGATGACCGGGTCTGATATTATCCCCAAACCCGCGGGTGCGATCGCACATATTGCTCTTCGTCCGGCGCGCAATGCCGATGGGGATGGTCTTTCTGATCTGATTGAAGCGGTGTTTGCGCAGTATCCCGGCTGCGTGTTTGATCGGGCGGGCGAATTTCCTGAACTCGACGCCATTGCCGATGATTTTCGGGCGTCACATGGTCGGATGTGGGTGGCTGCGGATCGTGATGGACGTATTTTGGGATGTTTTGGCGTCAAATATGATCCGCCGACACGCGAAGCCGAACTTCACAAGGTTTATCTTGATCAATCCTGTCGCGGGCAGGGCGTTGCCCAGCGTTTGCTGGCAAAGGCGCTGACGTGGCTTGGCGACAAGCATTCCGACTGCGAAACCGTGATGCTGTGGACAGACACACGGTTTGAGGCAGGCCACCGGTTTTATGAAAAATGCGGCTTCGCCCGCACCGGGCAAAACCGCATTCTTGATGATCTTAGCCAATCGTCGGAAATTCAATTTCGGCTTGATTTTGCCACCTACCGCACATTTCTTACGATATAGGCTTCTTACCGCGTCGTATTGTTTTGGATGGCGCGGGTGTCCGGGGTGCCGTCGGGGTTCTTTTTGACCGCACGGGCATCGCGGAAACCAAGCTCCCACGGTGGAACCGGGGTAAATTTTTCGGCCAGAAAATCAACAAAAGCACGGACTTTTGGCGACAGATGGCGTTTGTGCGGATACACCGCCGAAATCCATGCCAGATCGTGGACATATTCGGTCAGAACCGGGGTCAGACGCCCGGCCCGGATATCCTCATGCACCAGATATTCGGCCAGACGCGCCATGCCCAGACCGGCAACGACGGCTTCGTGTAGCACATCGCCATCATTGGCCGAGAATGACCCTTGCGCGCGGAATGACACATGCCCATCAGGGGTATCAAAATGCCAGTCATTGAAACTTTCACGCGATGACAGATGCAGGCAGTTGTGGTTTTCCAACTCTTGCGGTTTGCGCGGGATGCCGTTCTTTTCCAGATATTCCGGTGATGCGACGATCATGCGGCGGTTGACGGCATATTTACGCGCAATCAGGGATGAATCCTCAAGGGCGGACAAGCGAATCGCCAGATCATAGCCATCGTTGACCAGATCGGTGAATTTATCATCGAGTGTCAATTCAATGCGCACATCGGGATAGCGCGCAAGAAATTCCGGGATCAGGGGGACGACCTGCATTTTGGTAAAGGCAACCGATGCATTGATCCGCAAGGTGCCGCGCGGGGCGGCATAAAGCTGGGTGACGACTTCTTCGGCTTCTTCGATCTCGGTCAGGATTGTGCGCGCACGTTCGTAAAAGGCGCGGCCTTCCTCGGTCAGGCTAAGCTGACGGGTGGTGCGCATCAACAAACGTGCGCCAAGCCGGTCTTCCAGACGCGAGATGTATTTTGAAACCGCCGACGGCGACAGGCGCATTGTCCGGGCAGCAGCCGAAAAGCTTCCCTCCTCGACAGCATGGACAAAGATTTCCATTTCAGCAGCGCGATCCATATCTCGACGATCCTATTTATGACGTTCATTCACAAGTAATGTGCATATTGAGGTAATTCTCTTTCCCCGTAAAGAAAATTAGATTGGGTTCATCGAGAGCGACACGGTTGTCGCCCACACCGAAATATCAGGAGGTCATCATGGCCACTTACGAAGAAATCACCACCCGTTACATCTCTGCAACCGAAATCGAAGCAGGCGTACGTAAAGGTCAGCAGCTCCGCGCTGAGTTCGTCGGTTCCTTCTTCCGTAACCTGTTCAAAGGTTCGGATCAGGTTTCGGATGTGAAGCATCCGGCCGGTACCGTCGGCGGTGCTGCCTAATCTACTTAACTTACGACCTTGCTGGTTGAGCGCCGATTGATTTTTCCTCCCCAAGAGGTGCTCCCGCAAGCTGATACTGATTTCTATCTAGCGTCTTCCTCCCAAGTTTTGACGCTGTTTTCCCGACTGGCCCGGTCACTTTTGTGATCCGGGCCATTTTTTTGTTCGGTCGTCAGGATGCTGAATTTTAGTTTTGATTTTGGCGGCGGTTATTCGGCACCCTGTGGATTAACACCGGGCGGCACGTAAAAGCCCGGCCGTTCGGAAATCCACGACATCACACTGACAATCGCCATGCCACCAATCGTCAGTCCCAGCATCACCTCAATCGACATGTCGGCGGCAAACATCCAGCCATAAATCGCCGGCCCCATCGCGGATGCCAGAACCATGATGGCGGTTAATGTGCTGCGCGCCGACCCGATTTCATCAAGTGGCACCAATTCGGGGATGATGGCGGTCCGAAGGGTGGTGGCAAAGCCGGTTGTGATGCCGACCAGCCCCATATAAATCAAAATCATCACCGGATGTGTCCCCAGTGACAGCAACAGCACCCCGATCATCACCGGGATCAGATGCCATGGGAAAAGGCGCCGGGCGGAATATTTGTCAATCAATGGCCCGCTGCCAAAGGCACCAAGCACGGATGTGATGGCAAATACGGTAAAACCGGCGGCAAACCAGCCAAGATCAATGCCCTTGTGGTTGGCAATTGCACCCTGATGGAAAAAAAGCGCAGTCATCACCAGTGGCGGTGTTGCCAGCATCGGCATGCAAAACCAGACATAGACCGAGCGAAACAGGCGTGGATGACCTGTGTCGGCACTGGTTTGGTCTGGTTCGGTTTGCGCCGTATCGGTGAGGCTGTCTGTTTTGTGCGGCGTTGCCGAGTCTTTAGGGGGTTGGGGTGTGGTTTTGCTTGGTGCAGATCGGAACCGTGCATCGGACCGGATCAGCAGGATGGCCAGCGGGATCAGGATCAGAACGATAAACACCCCGGCCGCGCCATAGGTATATCGCCAGCCAAACAGCGCGATCATTGCCAGCAAGGTTGCGGGCAAAATGGCCTCGGCCAGGGGAAAACCAAAACTGGCAATCGCAAGTGCGCGTCCGCGATGGCGGGTAAAATACCGCGCAATGCCGGTCATGCTGACATGGCTCATCAAGCCCTGTCCGGCCAGACGCAAGACAAATAAGGCAGCAATCAACCACCAGACATTGCTGGCGGTGGCAATCATCAGACAGCCAAGGGCCAGCAATCCCATGGTCGCCAAGCTGTAAGACAGGATGTCGACCTTATCGATCCAGCGCCCAACAACCGGCAGGCACAGTGCACTGCCAATCGTAATACCGGCATAGATGTTGGCAAATTCGGTTTCGTTCAGCGCAAGGCTGGCTGAAATGAACGGCACGAAAAGGGCGATCAGGAAGGTCTGCCCAAAGGACGACCCGAAACTGTGCAGCGCGCCAAAGGCAAGCTGCCTTGGGGCTTGGCGAAGCAAAAGAATAAATTGCATGAGGTTTCTAGCAGGAGTTTTGGGGGTGGCGTTTAATAGTATGAGGAAACTATCGCGCGAAAAACGGCCTGTCTACTGCCCTGTCGGGTAGGGGGTGTGGGCCGGTAAACGAAAAATGCCCGCAAACGATAAGCTTGCGGGCATTTTGCCAGATGATTTGTCTGATGATTTTAAAGGCGGTTTAACTCGGCGCAGGCGCCGGTGTTGGACCGTCCTTTTTGCCTTTCCACCAGTTCAGACCGAGAATGGCGAGAAGGACGACCGTCCCGGCAATCTCGGCGGTCAGGTCAGGCCAGAATACACCAACCGTGGCCGGAACAATCAGAACCCGCGAAATGATGTCCATATGGGCAAACAGATAGCCCTCAAGGGCGGCTGCAAAGGCCACAAGACACAAGATCGCGGTGAAACCGGTCCAAAGCACGATTTCAATGGGGCCGCCTTCGATGATTTCCGGGTTAAACACCATGAATGCCGGGATCAGATAGAGGCCCTTGGCAAATTTCCATGCCTGAAAACTGGTTTCCATGGGACTGGCGTTGGCAATTGCGGCCCCCGCAAAGCCCGCCAAGGCAATGGGCGGTGTGACGTTACTGTCCTGCGAGTACCAGAACACCACCAGATGCGCGATCAGAAGCGGAATGCCAAATTCGTTCGACAATGCCGGGCCGACCAGCACGATCAAAACGATGTAGGATGCCGTTACCGGCAAACCCATGCCAAGGATCAGGCTGGCAATCAGCACAAGGATCAGGGCCAGAACAATGTGACCGCCCGAAAACGCGATCATCATTGATGAGAATTTCAGGCCAAGACCGGTCAGGCCGACAACGCCAACGATAATCCCGGCAACCGCACAGGCCATCGAAACGGCAACGGCATTCTTTGCACCAAGCTCAAGGGCGGCGACGGTGATTTTGACGCCATTGGCAAGGGCAGATTTCAGAGCATCGTGGCTCGGTTTTTCGCCCTTTTGCGGGGCGACGATGAAGAACCAAAGCACATAGCGAAGGGCGGCAACCGCCATCACCGATATGATCGCCCAGAACCCGACGCGCATGGGGGAAATGTTCAGGACCAAAAGGTAAATCAGAACCCCAAGCGGCAAAATAAACTGCCAGCCTTCTTTGAGAACCTGTTTCCAATCGGGAAGTTCCGAGACCGGCATGCCGCGCATACCGTTCTTAAGAGCAACGATGTGGACAAACAGATAGACCGTGCCGAGATACAGGATCGCTGGGAAGATCGAGACCATGACGATTTCGAGGTACGGCACCTGCGTATATTCAGAAATCAGGAACGCACCCGCGCCCATCAGCGGCGGGGTAATCTGCCCACCCGTTGATGCCGCAGCTTCGATGCCGCCGGCCTGTGCCGGACGGTAACCAAGCCGCTTCATCAGCGGGATGGTAAAGGCACCTGTGGTGACCACATTGGCAATCGCCGATCCGCTGATCGAGCCCATGCCAGCAGATGCCAGAACGGCGGCCTTTGCCGGGCCACCGGGTTTTTTGCCCGTGGCGGCATAGGCCATATCGATAAAGAACTTACCCGCACCTGTAACTTCAAGGAACGCGCCAAACAGCACGAACATGAAGATATAGGTCGCAGCAACCCCCATCGGCAGGCCGTAAATGCCTTCCTGACCAAGGTAAAGTTGCCCGACAAGGCGATCAACATCCGCCCCGCGATGCGACAAAATACCCGGCAACCATTCGCCGACCCATGGCAGTGCGCCGCGTGGCCCCGACAGGGCATAGACAATCGCGACGATGCCGATAATGGTCATGCCAAGGCCAACCGCACGGCGGCTTGCCTCAAGCACGGTGACGGTTGCGATGATGCCGATGATCAGATCGGTTTCGCTCCAGAACCCGGCGCGATTGAAAATCGCATCGAGATAGAAGGAAAGATAAAAGCCGGTGGTAAAGGCACCCGCGAGGAAGGCGATATCAATAATCCAGCCCAGCACACCACGCTTCTTGTTGCCGCCAAAAATCGGGAACATCAAGAAGGCCAAGAACATGACAAACGCCAGATGGATGCTGCGCTGATAGAACAGGCCAAGCGGTTCGATACCTGCGGCGTACATCTGGAACAAGGAAAGTGCAACGGCGACAACAGAAATTGCCAGCATAACCAGTTTTGGCTGTGGCAGGTTGTCCGCCATGGACGGAAGCGGTGCCGGTTCAGACATGAGACTTATTCCCCGGTATCAAGGCGGATGGTGACACGGGTGTGTTCAGCCATCTTTGAAAGATAGATTTCGTCACCATCATTTGTGACGATGCGATGATCAACAGCAAGGCTTCCGACGCGCAGGGCATAGGCATTGCCCGGCACAGGTTCGTCGATATCCTCAATCCAGTAGCCGCCACCTTTGGCGCTGGTGAGGATTCCACGACCCGGATAATGGCCAAGACCTGCGGCAAAATCGGGTTGGTAGGCACGGTGGAGAACCATTTTTCCCAGATCATCGACATAACAGTCTATCACCCCGTCACCGGTTACCGAATGGTTCCAATAAAGGCACCAGCCGGTTTGGCGTGGGATGGGTGTTCTGGCCAAAACGGTTCCATCGTCCGCAATGACCTTAAGCTGGTCGGTTGCGGTGCCCGGTAGCGTTTCGGTGCGCGGGGACGGGCCCGCACATGCCGACAGAAGAATGGTAAGGGCGGCCAATGCTGGCCGCCCCCAATTTAGCGAAATCATGGATACAGTTTCGGCGGAATCGGTGAACCGGTTTCTTCGTAATAACGAAGCGCACCCGGATGCATCGGAATCGGGGTCGAGTTCAGCGCGAAGTCAACGGTGGTGTCGTTGGCTGCCGGGTGAATCGCAATCAGTTCATCAACCTTGTCAAACAGGGTTTTGGTGATCTGATAGGCGAGGTCTTCGTCCATTTCTGCGTTCACGAACAGGACGTTCGGGGTCGAAACGGTGTTGACCGGTGCTTCAACGCCTTCGTAGATGCCTTTGCGCAGGGCATAAGGTGCGAAGGTTGGTTCTGCATCAAGGGCCGCAACGATTTCTTCGTCGGTCAGCGCAATCAGCTTGATGTCACGCGTGGTTGCGAGGTTGAGGATCGAGCTGGTCGGCGGGCCAACGCTCCAGAAGCCGGCATCGATGTCACCATCGCGGAGCGCATCAGCGGTTTCGTTGAAGTTCAGGCGCTGTTCTTCGATGTCATCATAGGTGATGCCATTGGCTTCAAGCAGGGTTTTGGCCGAAACTTCGGTGCCCGAACCCGGTGCGCCAACAGAAACGCGTTTGCCTTTAAGGTCGGCAAGCGTGTTGATGCCGCTGTCGGCCATCGTCACGATCTGAACAGCATTCGGATAGATCGATGCCAGTGCGCGGACGTTATCAAGTTTGCGGTCTTCGAATTTACCGGTGCCGGTGAAACCCGCATAAACGGTGTCAGCAAGACCGATTGCAATGTCACTGTCGCCACGGGAAATCAGACCCATGTTTTCAACAGATGCGCCGGTTACTTCGGCAACTGCGGTGGAACCATCAACATATTTGGTGATCAGTTCGGCCAAGCCACCACCATACGGATAGTAGGTGCCGCCGGTGCCGCCGGTTGCGATCGAAAGCTGTTGTGCCGATGCGGGTGCAGCGGCGAGAATCATGGCTGCGGCTGCTGCAGAAAGCAGATTACGTAGCTTCATGGTAGTCCTCCCTTAGGTTAACGCGTGGTGCGTCGAGATATTCAAAAGATCATTTCAAAACGATTGATCTTTGGGATCGAAAACGACCCTTTTTCGGGGCCTGTTATTTTTGGATTTCAATCGCGACACCGTGAAATGCTGACATGTTTCGCATGATGTGCGCCAGCCAACGGAACCCTGCCAGAAGGACATGCATCAAAGCATTGTTCAACAGGCAGATCGCTGAAATCTTATGAAAAAAGGTGAAATGCGCAACAGCCAATAACATACCGCCCATTGTGGGCTGGCTGTCAGGTATCCTCCCTTATTTTCGTTATTTTATCATTTTGGTACTCGGATATGCAATGTGTATGCCAAATAAGAGAATTAAAATTACTGTTATAAATCAATTGCTTGAATTGGGCGAATTTGCCAAATCGGCGAAATCTTGCTGATTTTCCGTATTTGATCGGCGGATTATTGCCGATGTTTGTGCCGCTTGGATGCCGGATGTTGGGGCAAACGATTGATCTGAATGATCTTTGTGCTAGACGATTTTGTCGCGCCGAATGTTCAGCTTTTTCATTTTTTCATTGAGCGTGCGCCGGGGAATATCGAGTTCTTCCATCACCGATTTGACGTTGCCATCGTGACGATCCAGCGCATCGCGGATCAGGCGTTCTTCAAAATGTTTGACCTGATCGGCAAGTGCCAGATCGTTTACAACCGGTTCTGCCAGATCAAAGCCACCTTTAAACAGCCGCTGAAATCTATCTTCGGGGCTGCCGACAAGCAGAACATAGCGTTCCGCGAGGTTTTTGAGTTCACGGACATTGCCCGGCCACTCGTGTTTTTTAAGCTGCCCGATCAAGGATGGTGCTGGTCGGTCGTAGGGGCGTTCAAACCGTTCAGCGGCACGTTCGGCAAAAATATCAAACAGAAGGGCAATGTCATCGGTGCGATCACGCAAAGGGGTTATGGCCAGTTCGAACGTATTGATGCGAAACATCAGGTCTTCGCGAAACTGTCGGGCGGAAACCGCGTCGGTCAGGTTTTCGTTGGTGGCACAAATCAGGCGAAAATCGACTTTAATCGGTGAATTTGATCCGACACGCACGACTTCGCGCTGCTCGATCACGCGTAGCAGTTTGGCCTGAAGGGCGAGTGGCATGCTTGATATCTCGTCGAGAAAAAGCGTGCCTTTGATGGCATGTTCAATCCAGCCAATCCGCTGCCCAGCCGCCCCGGTGAAGGCTCCTTTTTCATGGCCGAACAATTCACTTTCAGCAGTACTTTCCGGGATGGCGGCACAATTGACCGCGACGAACTTTTCATCGCGTCGGTCACTAAGGTCATGAATGGCGCGCGCGACCAGTTCCTTGCCGGTGCCGGTTTCGCCAGAAATCAGAACCGGCACTTCGGTTGCGGCGATATTGGCGATTTCTTCCTTTAGCGCGTACATCTGTTTGCTGTTGCCAATCAGGCGGCCATCAAGGCTGCCACGATGGGCAATCTGTCGGCGCAGTTGGCGGTTTTCAATGACAAGGCGGCGCTTTTCAATCGCGCGTTCGAGGCTTTCGACAATGTCTTTGGGCTCAAACGGTTTTTCAACGAAATCATAGGCGCCGCTTTTCATCGCCTCGACCGCCATGGGCACATCGCCGTGCCCGGTCATCAGGATCACCGGTATGTCGCCATCGGTGGCAAGAACCGATTTGGTGAAACTGATGCCGTCCATTTTGGGCATTTTCACATCGGTCAGAACCACACCGGCGAAATCAGATGTAATATCGCCAAGCGCATCGCGGGCGTCAGCATAGACAGTGACATCAAAATCAGACAGTTCCAGCCATTGCGCCAGCGACACACGCATGGCTTCATCGTCATCAACAATGATGATGTGTGCCTGACTTTTCGGCGGTGTCTGATTGTCGGTCGTCACGATGTTTGTTCCCTAAGCAGTGGCAGGCGGACTTCAAAGCACGCACCACCCGACGTCATGTTATAGGCTTTTATGCTGCCGCCGAAGTCACGCACAATGCCATATGTCACCGAAAGTCCCAACCCGACACCCTGTCCCGGGTCCTTGGTGGTAAAGAACGGATCAAACAGAAGAGCCAGTGCATCATCATCCATGCCCGGTCCGGTGTCGGAAATGCGCATGATTACGTTGGACTCCGCCGTTGTCAGATCAATGCGAAGACGTTTTTTCGGGCTGTCGATCATGGCATCAAGCGCATTGCGAATGATGTTGACGCAAACCTGTTCGATCCGCACCAGATCGGCATGGACCATTAACGGCATGCGAAGTTCATGGCGTTCAAGCTGACAATTTTCCGTTTCCAATTGCGGGCTTAGCAGCTGCAGGGCGTTATCAAGGGCGATCTTAAGGTCAACGGGCTCGAGAACCCCGGTTGATTTGCGCGAAAATGTCTTGAGCTGCCCGGTGATGGCACCCATGCGTTCGGTCAAAGACGAAATTTGCGAAATGTTCTGATCAAGTTGCTCTGTCTTGCCGCGTTCGATCATCAGTTTGGCGCTGGCGCAAAATGTGCGGATGGCGGCAATCGGCTGATTGATTTCATGGGCGATGGCGGCCGACATTTGGCCCAATGCCGCCAGTTTCCCGGCCTGAACCAGTTCGTTTTGTGTGCCGCGCAATTCGTTTTCGGTTTTGCGTCGTTCGGTGATTTCTTCTTCAAGGCGGGTGTTGAGACTTTGAATACGTTCGAATTCAAGGGCTTCGCGTTGGGAGGCCAGTTTTAATTCGCGTTCGCGCAAGAACAGAATGATCAACATGATCAACCCGGATGCAATGATGGTGATCAGCATTACCGTGCCCTGACGGGCGGTGACGTCGCTCATGGAGGTCAGATAGAAAATCCGCCAATCGCTGCCGTCGATTTTCTTTACATCATACAGAAACTGTTCCGACCCAATCGCAAGCGTGCCTTTGCCATCCGAAATCTGCCCGCCGATGTCGAGGCTATTGAGGTCTTCGCCAACATATTGACGGTTGCGTGTAATGCGTTCGCGATCCGCAGCCGACAGAGGCAGCAAGGTGCGGTATTTCCAATCGCCCCGACTGGTCAGTGTAATCACACCATCGGCATCGGCGACAAAGACAACCTCGCCACCGTCCTGCCAGTTCTTTTCCAGCTCGTCGAGTTCCAGTTTGACGACGACAACGCCAATGATCTGATCATTGCGACTTATCGGGGTGGAAATGAAAAGCCCCGCCCGTCCGGTTGTAACACCGATCCCGAAAAAGAAGCCCTCATGCCCGGCAATGGACTGATTGAAATAGGGGCGGAAACTGTAATCTTCGCCGACAAAACTGTCGGCGGTGTTCCAGTTGCTCGACGCAATCGTCATGCCGCGTTGATCAAGAACATAAAGCGCTGCTGCACCGGCCCGGTCATTGACTTTTTCAAGATACAGGCTGGCGGTGTGGGCATTTCCCGTGCCAGCGACGGCATCAATGACCTGATGATGGCGTGAGACGACATAGGGTAAATAGCGATACCGGTCGATGGCGGCGCGCAATGAACTGTCATAAAGGGCCAGACGGGCCTGTGCGGTTTTTTCAAGTTCATTGATTGTCAGATTGCCGGTGGAACTGACGGCAAGCCATACCACAAGCCCCGCGATCATGACCCCGGCCAGACTGAGCGTTACGCGGCTATAGGTGCTTAACCAGTAAAAAATGGCTGCCTCCCGGCGGGTCAGGGATCATTTTGGTGCTCGGCGCGTTTGTGATTGATTGGCATGCCCGTTCCGAACAGATGATTGTTATTTGTCCCCGCAGCGGAAAGTCAACTGATACAAGTATGGGCAGGGCTGGCAAAGCCATAAGAGAAGAGGCCTTAATTATGCCTCAGGTGGTTATTTTTTCGCCACATTGGGGTGTAACTTGTATAGTTATGAGAGTTACGAGAAAATTTTATCTGTCCAAAGGGTGAGGTTCAGGTGAGCAAGATCGCACTTGTAGATGACGACCGGAATATCCTGACGTCTGTATCGATGGCGTTGGAAGAAGAAGGATATGAGGTTCTTACATATTCTGATGGCTCTGAGGCGTTGCACGCCCTGACCAAGGAAGAGCCAGATCTGGCAGTCCTGGATATCAAGATGCCCCGTATGGATGGGCTTGAGCTTTTGACCCATCTGCGCAAGAAAACGCAGATGCCGGTGATCTTCCTGACGTCAAAAGATGACGAGGTTGATGAATTGACCGGCCTTCGTCTGGGCGCGGATGATTATATCAAAAAGCCGTTTTCCCAGCGTTTGCTGATTGAACGTATTCGCACCTTGTTGCGGCGTGCGGAAATCATGCGTGCCGGGGGTGTTCGTCCGAATGGTTCGGATGACGTTGTCCAGCGTGGTGACCTTGTGCTTGATCCGTCGCGCCACATGTGCAGCTGGAAAGGCTTGCATGTGAATTTGACGGTGACCGAGTTCCTGCTTATTCAGGCGCTGGCCAAGCATCCGGGGCACGTTAAAAACCGTGATCAGTTGATTGATGCGGCGTACGGCGAACATATCTATGTCGATGACCGTACCATTGACAGTCACATCAAACGCCTGCGTAAGAAATTCCGCGAAACCGATGACGAATTCAAGGAAATCGAAACCTTGTATGGCGTGGGATATCGTTATCGTGACACAGCCACCGTAGCGGGCTGACACCACGTTTTTCGGGCCGGGTTTTTCCCGGCCCGACCAAATTTGCGGGTTTGAATGAGCGACTTTGCCGCCGAAGATAACGACGACCAAACAACGGTCCAGCACGAAACGCGCACAGCACGCATAGAAGAACGTCACGGGCTTTTTTCCCCGCTGACGTGGCGTATTCTGGCGGTAAATGCACTGGCGTTGTTCGTGCTCGTTGCCGGGATATTGTATCTTGGCCGCTATAAGCAGGAATTGATCTATTCCGAGCTTGAGGCGATGGCGGTTCAGGCGGAAATGTATGCCGCAGCCCTTTCCACATCTGCCGTCAGTTCCGGAGATGATGCCACCAATCAGGTGAAGCTTGAAGTTGCGCGTGAAATGGTGCGGCGTCTTGTCGGCATTACCGGTGCGCGCACACGTTTGTTTGCGGTCAATGGCAACCTGATTGCCGACAGTCGCAACATCAAGTCATTTGGGGCTGGCACCATTCAGGCCGAAGAACTTCCCGCACCGGGCGATGACGATTTTTTCGCCGAAGTCATGCGCAATCTGACCGATGGGTTGCTCGCCCTGTTTGAAGGCGATCAGCCCTTGCCGCTTTATGTTGATCCGCCGGTTGCCAGTGCAGCCGATTATCCCGAAGTGCGCGCCGCCCTTGCGGGCTATTCACGCGGGGTTGTCCGGGTGGATGGGCAAGGACGGCGGGTGTTGTCGGTGTCGGTGCCGGTCGCCCGGTTCAAGCAGGTTTTGGCATCGGTGATGATGACCAAAAGCGGTGATACGATTGAAACCGCCCTGCATGCGGTGCGGCTGGATATCCTTAAAATCTTTGTCTTTGCCTTTGGGATCACGGTTCTTTTGTCGATCTATCTGGCCGGAGTGATTACACGGCCACTGAACCGGTTGGCGCGCGCGGCCGAGCGGGTCCGACGCAGCAAAAACCGTCAGTTTGCCATCCCTGACTTGTCGGATCGCAACGATGAAATCGGGGATTTGTCGACGACATTGCGCGATATGACCGAAACGCTGTGGGATCGTATGGATGCGATTGAACGGTTTGCCGCCGATGTGGCGCATGAGATTAAAAACCCGCTGACGTCGCTTCGAAGTGCGGTGGAAACCGCAACACGTTTGAAAGACCCGGAACGGCAACGCCGACTGATGGAAATCATCGCCGAAGACGTGCAGCGTCTTGATCGACTGATCAGCGATATTTCCGATTATTCGCGGATGGATGCCGAACTGTCGCGGACCGAATCCGAAGAGGTTGATTTGCGCCCGCTTCTGCAAACAATGGGTGAACTTTACAATGCCAACCCCGATGGGCCGCGCATCAAGGTTGCGGTGCCGGAAAACCTGATTGTTCCCGCCCTTGAAAGCCGATTGACGCAGGTGTTTAGAAACCTGATTTCAAACGCGATTACCTTTACCCCCGAAGGTGGGGAAGTGCGCGTTCGGGCATGGCGCGATAAGAATCAAGCGATCATCACGATCGAGGATGACGGACCGGGCATTCCGCCGGGCAAGGAAGAAGCGATCTTTAACCGATTCTATACCGAACGCCCATCGACCGAGAAATTCGGTCAGCATTCTGGATTGGGGTTATCAATCTCCAAGCGGATTATGTCGGCCCATAATGGCGAACTGAGCGCACAGAATCGGGTGCTTAATGATGAGGTCAAAGGGGCGGTCTTTACCATTCGGTTGCCGCTTGATTGATCTGTGACGGGGCAGAAAACCCTGAGTAATCGGTCATTTATCTATGCGTGTGGATAGGACCCGGCGTTTGGGGTTTGACAAGGCGGTATGAGCCAAGCATCGTTTTCCATTATGTCCCAAATTCACGCAAATTGTATCCTGATCGGCGCGCATGCTGTTTTAGTGCGCGGGGCATCGGGTGCCGGAAAATCCAGCTTGTCGCTGCGCCTGATGTCAAAGGGGGCTGTGCTTATCTCCGATGACAGAACCGACCTTGTTGCGCGTGACGGACGGTTGATTGCACGTTCCCCCTCCCAGATCGCCGGACTGTGCGAAGTGCGTGGGATTGGTGTGGTGCGTGGATTGCCCACCAAACCTGAAGGCGACGTTCGGCTGGTCGTCGATCTGGTTGATGATCCGGACGATGTCGAACGCATGCCGGTTCCGGAAACCGAGCTTATGTGCGGTATTGAAATTTCAAAGTGGAAATTTTGCGTATCTGATCTGGCGGTTGAGGCCAAGATTGGGGTAGCTTTGGCGCTCGCAACGGGTCAGATGCAGCTCGAACCATAAGTCCAACAGGAAACCGCTTTGCAAGAACGTTCAGAAAAATCACCAGAAAATCCGCAAGATCGAGCCGATATGCGTGACGGTTTTGCTGCTGATTATACTGATGCCAAAAACCGGCTCGTTCTGGTGACCGGGGTTTCTGGTGCTGGACGGACGACCTCGCTTAAGATTTTGGAAGATTTCGGGTTTGATGCGGTGGATAACCTGCCGCTTCGATTGTTGCCTGCGCTGATTTCCGGGGCCAAGCACCCGGAACAACCCACCGCGATTGGGCTTGATATCCGAACCCGTGATTTTGGTGTTGATCAGTTCGTCAAAATCATTGCCGAGCTTCGCGACCAACAAGGCGTTGATCCGCTTGTGGTTTTCTTGGACGCCGAAACATCGGTTTTGCAGCGCCGGTTTACCGAAACGCGCCGACCTCATCCGTTGGCGCATGATCGACCGCTTGTTGATGCGATCGAGCATGAAAAACGCCTGATGGCGCCGATTGCCGCAACGGCGGACATGACCATCGAAACATCGCGCCTGAAATCAGCCGAACTGCGCAAGATCCTGCAAGACCAGTTTCACATTGGTGAAACCGAAGGCATGGCCGTTTTTGTCAAAAGCTTTTCGTTCCGCCAAGGGGTGCCTGCGGAGGCCGATCTGGTTTTTGACGTTCGCTTTCTGCGCAACCCGCACTATGATCCCGAGCTTCGTCTTTTGACGGGGCTGAATAAAGCGGTTGGAAATTACATCGAAGAAGATCCGGATTTCGCCGGATTTGTCGATGGGCTGCGTGCCCTGCTTGAGCCGATTTTGCCGCGCTATGCCCGCGAAGGTAAGAGTTATCTGACCATCGCAATCGGGTGTACGGGCGGCCAACACCGTTCGGTTTATACTGCGCGGATACTAAATGACTGGATTGCCGATCTGGGATATGACGTTCATCTCAGTCATCGTGACAAGCCGGATGAACCGAATTCGGGGGAGTGAAGAAGATGGAGAAAACTGCATGATCGGGATGGTGCTTGTCACCCATGGCGATCTCGCGAAAGAGTTCGTATCTGCCTTGCAGCACGTTGTGGGCGAGCAGGAAAATGTCGAAGCGGTCTGTATTGGACCGGATGACGATATGGAACAACGTCGTGCGGATATTCTGGCCAGTGTCGAAAAAGTCGACAGTGGCAAAGGCGTTGTTTTGTTGACCGACATGTTTGGCGGAACCCCGTCCAATCTGGCGATTTCGATTATGGAACAGGCCCATGTCGAAGTGATCGCAGGGGTAAATTTACCTTTGTTGATTAAGCTGGCATCTGTTCGCGTTGAAGGCACCTTGGCCGAAACGGTCAATGCCGCCCAGGATGCGGGCCGAAAATATATCAATGTCGCATCGCGTTTGCTCAGCGGCGAAGAATAAGACTTAAAACAATAAAATCAGGCCGGACGTGGAAAATGCGTGTCCGGCCAGTGGGGACATACCGCGGGGACATAGATGGCGCAGAAGGAAAAACGCATTTTAACAATCAGTAACCAGCGCGGATTGCATGCCCGTGCTGCGGCGAAATTTGTTAAACTGGCGGGTGAGTTTGAATCGGCGGTCATGGTGCGCAACCGTGGTACCGAGGTTTCAGGTGTTTCGATCATGGGGCTTATGATGCTGGCCGCATCCATTGGCACAGAGATTGAGGTCGAGGCCGTCGGGCCTGACGCCAAAAAGGCGATTGAAGCCTTAAACGAGCTTGTCGATGACAAGTTTGATGAAGAATAACCGCTTCTTTGCGGTATAAAGAACTGACGGCTTTCAGGAAATAACAAGAACGAGTTGGCAGAAGATCTGGTTTGACAGTTCCCCCAAAAGACCAATCCATATCCGATGAAAACGCAATGGCCGGCCGCCGGATTATAACCGGGCTGGGGGCATCTGGCGGGATTGTGATTGGTCGGGCGTTTGTTCTGGACCGCCAATATATTCAGGTTAGCCGCAAACCGATTGCCGAGGACGCCGTTCAGGCCGAAAGCAAACGTCTTCATGATGGCGTTGCGCAAAGTATTGATCAGCTCAAGCGTCTGAAATCACAATCTGCCAATGCTGGAAGTGCCGCATCCGAGGAACTTGGTTTCCTGCTGGATGCCTATGTTCATATGCTGACCGAATCGCGTCTGGTGCGCGGGGCCGAAGAACTGATTGTGTCGCGCAAGCTTAATGCGGTGCATGCGGTCAGTGAAGTCATTGACGTTATCGCCAATCAGTTTTCGGGCATTGATGATCGTTATATCGCCGCACGTGCATCGGACATCCGTGAAGTTGGCTTGCGCCTGATGCGCTGTTTGATCGGGGAAACTGATCGGGCGGCCGACATGGCGCCCACCGGCGCGATCCTGATTGCCGAGGATGTCAGCCCGGCGGACATGGCCCGGTTTGAACCCGGCCAGTTGACCGCCTTTGTCACTGCCCTTGGCGGGGCAGAGGGGCATACCGCGATTATGGCGCGCTCACTTGGTATTCCCGCCGTCCTTGGGGCGGCCGATATCATTCGCGGGGTTTCAGGGGGCGACCAGATCATTGTCGATGGGGGGCGGGGTGAAGTCATTCTCGCACCCACTGATGCCGATATTGCCCATTATACCCAGCGTCGTGAAGATTGGCTGGCGGCGCGTAACAAGCTTGCATCCTTGCGCGATGTGCCGTCTGCGACCCGCGACGGGGTTGATATTGATTTGCACGCCAACATCGAATTGCCAATCGAACTTTCCGCCGCCCTTGAAAACGGCGCAACCGGGATTGGTCTTCTGCGCAGCGAGTTCATGTTTATGAACAAGGATTACCTGCCCGATGAGGATGAACAATACGCAGAACTTGCCGATATCGTAAAACGCATGGATGGCAAGCCCGTCACGATCCGGACTCTTGATATCGGGGGTGAAAAGCTTGCGGTTGCGCTTCAGGCGGATATGGGAACCGGGCCGAACCCGGCCCTTGGCCTGCGCGGTGTGCGGTTGTCGCTGCGCAAACCGGAACTTCTGGAAGCCCAGTTTGGCGCAATTTTGCGTGCGTCCCTTCATGGTAAGGTGCGCGTCCTGATCCCGATGGTGGTCAGTGTTCATGAAATGACGCGGGCACGCCATATCTATGAGGCGGTGGCCAGACGGCTGCGCAAACAGGGCCATGCAATCCCCGATGATCTGCCCCCACTTGGGGCGATGATTGAAATCCCGGCCGCGGCCATTGCGGTGGATACGCTGGCGCGCGAATGCGATTTCTTTGCCATTGGGACCAATGATTTAACCCAGTATACGCTGGCGATTGACCGTACCGATGATCAGGTGGCGGGGCTTTTTGACCCCTTGCATCCATCGGTGCTGCGTCTGATCCGCGATGTGATCAAACTGTCAAACGAACGCGGTATTCCGGTCAGTGTTTGCGGCGAAATGGCCGGTGATCCGCGCTATATTCCATTATTCATTGGCTTTGGTCTGCGTAATTTATCGATGTCGCCGGTGAATTTGTTGCTGGTTAAGCAACGTCTGCGGCGTCTTGATACGCGCAATTCCAAACATCAGGCGGATCGCGTGATGGAACAATGGGATCAGGCCCGCATCGCCATGATGCTTGATGATTTCAACGATCTGGCGTGATCGAAACTCAGCACGGGTTTTATCCTCATACAATTTATGATGACCTTTTGATCTTGCTCGACTTTTGTCGGTCGAAAGCAGGATGTAATTTTGCGCCTTGAAATTTGATGCAAGAAAAGACTTGAAAAAGATATAAAGAAATCTTTATATGTCTTCCATCGCAGTTGAAGAAACGACTGCCAAAGAATTTATCGGCGTAGCTGCAAGACAGATGTCATTGCGGATGCGCAATTTGTGTTTGATTGGAGACGACATGTCGAACTTTACTGATTGCAAGGTCGCAGACATCTCGCTGGCCGGATGGGGCCGCAAGGAAATTGCGATTGCTGAAACCGAAATGCCGGGCCTGATGGCGCTGCGCGAAGAATATGGTGCTGCCCAGCCGCTTGCGGGTGCACGCATCGTTGGTTGCCTGCATATGACCATTCAGACGGCGGTTTTGATCGAGACGCTGACGGCACTTGGCGCGGAAGTTCGCTGGTCTTCATGCAACATCTTCTCGACCCAGGATCAGGCAGCAGCAGCAATGGCGGCGGCTGAAATCCCGGTATTTGCCTGGAAAGGCGAGACCGAGGAAGAATTCTGGTGGTGCATCGAGCAGACCATTACCGGCCCGAACGGCTGGAAGCCGAACCTGATACTTGATGATGGCGGCGACGTTACGCAGCTGATCCACGAAAAATACCCGGAACTTCTCGAAGACATCAAAGGTCTGTCGGAAGAAACCACCACTGGTGTGCATCGCCTTTATGAAATGGCGAAAAAAGGCACCCTTATGGTCCCGGCGATCAACGTCAATGACTCGGTCACCAAATCGAAATTCGACAACCTGTATGGTTGCCGTGAATCTCTGGTCGATGGCATCAAACGCGCAACCGACGTCATGGTTGCCGGTAAAATCGGTGTTGTTGCCGGTTTTGGTGATGTTGGCAAAGGTTCGGCTGCGTCGCTTCGCAGTCAGGGTGCCCGCGTTCTTGTGACCGAAATCGATCCGATCTGCGCATTGCAGGCCGCGATGGAAGGGTACGAAGTCACCACGATGGAAGACGCAGCCCCGGTTGGCGACATTTTCGTTACCACCACCGGCAACATCGACATCATCACGCTTGACCACATGCGTGCGATGAAAGACCGGGCAATTGTGTGCAACATCGGTCACTTCGATTCCGAAATCCAGATTGGTTCGCTTAAGAACTACAAATGGGACAATGTTAAGCCGCAGGTCGACGAAGTCGAATTCCCGGACGGTAAACGTTTGATCGTTCTGGCCGAAGGTCGTCTGGTGAACCTTGGTTGTGCCACCGGCCACCCGAGCTTTGTGATGTCGGCATCCTTCACCAATCAGGTGCTGGCCCAGATCGAACTTTGGAAAAACTTCGCGAACTACAAAAACGAAGTTTATGTCCTGCCCAAACACCTTGATGAGAAAGTTGCAGCCCTGCACCTTGACCGTCTTGGCGTGAAACTGACCAAGCTGTCGCAGGAACAGGCTGAGTATATCAGCGTGCCGCAGGCGGGTCCGTTCAAGCCGGATCATTATCGTTACTAATTGGTCTTTGCCAATTTGCATCAAAGCCGACCCGTTCATTCGGGTCGGCTTTTTTGTGTTCAGCAGGCAAGGTTCCTTGCTAGAAGGAGCTAGCCGCTACCAAAGAGATAGAAATCATGCCCCAGCTTGAAATCGAATATTCTGCCAAACTTCCGATTGCCGATGAGTTGCGCAAGCTCGCGGTTGATCTTCATTATGTCATTGCACGAGAAACCGACGCCGAACTGGCATCATTCAAAACCCGCCTATCGCCGCTTGAAAATGTTGTGATTGCGGATGGTGATGACAAAAGTGCCATGGTGCATCTTGATATTCGGTTGCTGTCGGGGCGTAGCGAGGCGGTGAAATTTGCCACGGGTGAAGCAGCCCTTGCCGCCCTGTGTGACCGTCTGGAATGGTTGGTCGGGGATTATGCGGTGCAATTTAGTGTCGAGGTCCATGACCTTGACCGGGCGAATTACCACAAGCATGCGACCGAGAAACGTTAAAGCCCAATCCGGGCCGTTTTCGATTACATCAGCAACGCTTCGTGGATCGGGTGATCCGGGCCATAGCGCCCCTTTAAAAGCGTAATCAGTTCGTGTGAGAAGTTTTTGCCTGCATCAAGCAAGGACCGCAATTCGGCGTCATTGCGATCATTGGGGCCGACTTTTTCAAGTCGCGCACGCACGTCCGGATCGGAAAGTTCGCGCAGGAACCGATCATAAAGGTCGAGTGCCGGAAGGCTTTTTTCGCCAAACACGGTTTGTAGACGGGTGATTGGCGGGAGCTGCAAAAGTTCGGACAGTTTTTCGCGTTTTCCCGCATAATCGCGGTCTGCTGTTTCAGCGGCCGCAATAATACCGCCGAAATAAAGCATTTTCCGTGAGAATACGAGTTTTAAGCGGCGCGGTGCCCATGCCTTGCTGGCGTCGCCTTCGCGGGTTTTGATTTCAAAATCAACGCTGATGGTGCGGTAATAGCGGATGACGTCATTGACCAAAAAGCGCGCGATTGACTCGCGCGTGACTGTGGTCGTGACGTAATTGGCAATCAGGTCGTCAAAGAATTTACGTTTACCCGCCTCATTGTACAGCCATTCGCATTCGAGCAAAAACAGCAAGCGCCTTGTGGTGATGGAATTGGTATCGCCATCAAGCCCGATCCGGTTCACCAGTTCTTCGGCGGTGATATAAGATGAAAACGGGCCGTTTACCGCCGGTTTCTTGGTGACCATCTTGCCCAGAATATCGGCGACCTCGCGATGCGGGGCCTGGCGTCGTTCGGCTTCGCGCCCGATGATGAAGTAATCAAGGTCGGATTGATCCGATGCTTCGTGCCGTCCATAGGATCCGGTCACAACCACGCAAAAGGTATCGCCATGCAGGCGTTCGGCCAATGCGTCGCGCATTTCCGCCAAACGATGTGCAGAGTAATTTTGGTTGGTTGCGATGGTTGCCGGTAACAAGATGCGGTCAGTCCTTTGGTGCGACTCGTTGATCACCCACTATCTGCCTATAGGGTAAAGATTAATACCGCGTTTAACTGATATGGCGGATGCCTGTTTGAGGTGATTGACCGGGCGGGGGTTGGAGGCATAGTTTGGCGTGGCGTTCCGCCTTACCTTCCTTTTGAAAGATACCCCCATGGATATTGCCAATCTGCCGTTTGGGACCACTGACTGGTCGCGTATTGAGCCGACCGAACATCGTGGTGAAACCGGCATGGCGACATGGCGCACCCAGAACTTTGGCCCGATCCGGGTCCGGATGGTGACATATTCGCCGGGCTATCTTGCTGATCACTGGTGCAGCAAGGGGCATATTTTGTTGTGTCTCGAAGGGGAGTTGGTCACCGAGCTTGAAGATGGTCGGACCTATACCCTGAAACCGGGCATGAGTTATCAGGTTGCCGATAACGCTGAAGCCCACCGGTCATCAACGCAAACTGGTGCGACTTTGTTTGTCGTTGACTGATCTTTAGCCGAGATAGACCTGACTGGCGGGATAGGAAATCCGTGGCGGAACACGCCGGGCGAGGAAAAAGCCAAGGGTCAGCGGGCCGACACGGCCGATAAACATGATCACCCCGATGATGATGCGCCCGGCGGTGTCAAGCTCGCCGGTCGTGCCGCGCGATAGGCCGACTGTTCCGAAGGCGGATGTGACTTCAAATACCAGATCAAGAAAATCGCCATCATGTGAAATGGTGATCAGGAAAATGCCCAGCATGATGACGAAGATGGAAATCATGGTCAGGGCGAGTACCTTCATGACTTCTTCAAGGCCAATGCTGCGCCCAAAGGCATGCAGCTGATTATGGCGTTTGAAAAAGGCGATGGTTGCCAGAATAAGGACGATAAAGGTGGTGACCTTGATCCCGCCCGCGGTCGATGTGCTGCCTGCCCCGATCACCATCAAAAGCACGAACATCAATGCGGTGGTGTCGTGAATGGCGCCGATATCGATGGTATTGAACCCGGCGGTGCGCGTGGTCAGCCCTTGAAACCAGCTGATTTGAAGCTTGTCGAAAATATTGGGATAGGCGCCAAGCGTGCCGGGATTGTTCCATTCCAGAATGGCAAACACCGCCACCGACCAGATGGTCAGAATGGCGGTGCCCGACAGCATTATTTTACTGTGCATTGATAGGCGCTGCCACGTGCGGTGTTGTGACATATCGGAAATGACACTGAACCCGATGCCGCCAATTACCAAAAGACCGGGAATAACCAGATTGACGACCGGGTTGGTGGCCCAGTGGGTCAGGCTGTCGGGCATCAGCGAAAAACCGGCATTGTTAAAGGCCGAAACAGAATGGAAAACTGAAAACCACAGGCCTTTGATGAGGCCGAGCTCAGGCACAAAAACCAGAAGCAACAAAGCCGCCCCGATCAGTTCGCAGATCAAAACGACCCGCAGGATGGTTTTGACCAGCCCGACCAGACGATCAAGGGACGTTTGACTAAGATCTTCGCGTAAGTACGTGTGATGGCTAAGCCCGATCGGCAGGCCGAGAACAGATAGGACAAGGGCGGCAAAGGTCATCAACCCCAATCCGCCAAGCTGTACCATGATCAGGATGGCAACCTGACCAAACAGGGTGAAGTTTGTGCCGGTATCAACCACCGAGAGCCCGGTGACCGTGACCGCAGATGTGGCAGTAAACAAGGCGTCAGAAAAGGTCGTTGGTGTGGTGACCGAAATCGGTAACGACAGAACAACTGCCCCGATCAGGATAAGGGCAAGATAAAGAACCGACAGCAAAAGCGGCGGTGGAATGCGGATCGGCGTTCCGGGGCGGTTCGGAAAAAAGATTTGCATGTTTCTTAGACGCCGTCGCTGAATTTGCGCAGGTTTTCACGGCGTCCGAGTATCAGAAGCCTGTCGCCTTCTGCGATGGTGACGGCACCTGAGTCACAGCTTACGAAATCCGATCCGCGTGACAGGCCAAGACAGCGCAGCTCATAGGTTTTTTCCAGATCAAGGGAATTGACCGTTTTTCCATGCAGTGAGTCGGGCGTTTGAAAATTGATGACATGCATGCCGTTGCCAAGGCTCAGGTAATCGCGAACCGCGGGATTGTGAAGTTTCTGGGCGATGTGCTGACCGATTTCCTGTTCGGGCAGGATAACGCGATCAGGTTCCAGTTTTGTCAGGATACGGTGATGGGTCTTGTTGATCGCCTTGACCCAGACGGTTTTCACGCCAAGCATTTTGACATTCATCGTACAGAGAATGTTGGCTTCCAGGTCTTCGCCAATCGCAATCAAGGCCACATCAAATTTATCGACCCCGGCCTCGCGAAGGGCTTCTTCATCCCGGCCATCGGCAATGACGGCTTCTGACAGGGTATCAGACAGGGCGGCCACCGATTTTTCGTTGATATCAATGCCCATGACGTGATTGCCATACCGCACCAGATCAGAGGCAACCGTACTGCCCACGGTGCCAAGCCCGATGATCACGAAAGTCCGATTGTGGTTCCGGGCCATGTCCGCAGTGTCCTTTTTAACCGATGTGGGTTTATGCCCGCGATGCTACGCCGGGGCATGGATATCAGTCAAACAGGCAAGCAATATCGTCCTACATCACAGCGCCGATTTGCCACGGGACGAATTCGGCATTGCCAAAGCCAAGGGCTTCGCTTTTGCTTTCGGTTCCTGATGCGACGCGCAGGAACATTTCGAATATTTCATGGCCTTTGTCTTCGATGGTGACATTTCCGTCGGCAATGTCACCGCAATTGATGTCCATGTCTTCGTGCATGTTTTCATACATCGCCGTGTTGGTCGAAAGCTTGATGCACGGGCTTGGAATATATCCCGATACCGATCCGCGACCGGTGGTAAAGGCGATCAGGGTCGCGCCACTGGCGATTTGGCCGGTCACCGAACAGGGGTCATAGCCGGGACTGTCCATAAAGACAAAGCCCTTCTTGTCGATGATCTGGCCGAACTGATAAACGTCAGTCAGCGGTGCGGTGCCACCTTTGGCAACGGCCCCCAGTGATTTTTCCAGAATGGTTGTCAGACCGCCACGTTTGTTGCCGGGCGATGGGTTGTTGTTCATTTCACCGCCGCGCACAGACGTATAGTTTTCCCACCAGTTGATCCGATCAACCAGTTTCTGTCCGACTTCGACGCTTATGGCGCGTCGGGTCAGAAGATGTTCTGCGCCATAGATTTCCGGTGTTTCCGATAAAATGGTGGTGCCACCCTGCCGGACCAGAAGGTCCGAAGCATATCCAAGGGCGGGGTTGGCAGTGATGCCGGAATATCCGTCCGACCCGCCACATTGTAACCCAACGACCAGTTCCGATGCCGGGACACGCACGCGTTTAACCGTATTGGCACGAAGGGCGAGGTCGCGCAGGATATCCACACCACGTTCGACGGTTTGGCGCGTGCCGCCACTGTTTTGAATGGTCATGTAATGGAAGTTGCCATCATGACGCAGTTTTTCCGCCCCGACCAAATCTTCGACCTGCATGGCTTCGCACCCCAGCCCGACAAGCAAGATGCCGCCAAAGTTCGGATGTTTGGCGTAACCTGATAAGGTGCGAAACAGGGTGTCATAGCCTTCGTCGTGGCGGCCCATGCCACAGCCGCTGCCATGGACGATGGGCACAATGCCATCGACATTTTCAAGTTCGGCAAACCAGCTGGTTTTTTCCGCCTGCTCGGCCATGAAGCGCGCGACACTGCCCGAACAATTTACCGAGGTCAGCACACCGATATAGTTGCGGGTGCCAAACCGTCCGTCACTGCGCGGATAGCCCATAAAGAATTTCTGCTCGGTGGCCGCCGGCAGTGCTGCGATATCCTTGGCAAAGTCATAGTCCTGGCGATGGTCGCTCATGCCGATATTGTGGGTATGAACATGATCGCCCGGCGCAATATCGGTGGTGGCCGCCCCGATAATCTGACCATAGCGCAGCACCGGGTCGCCAGCCGCAATCGGGCGGGTGGCGATTTTGTGCCCGCGTGTGACCGGTGCATTCAAGAGAACCCCACTTTGGGAAAGCCGGGCACCCTTGGCCAGATTACCGAGCGCAATTTCAACATTGTCGCCGGGGTGCAACAGAATGCTGTCTGGGGATGAAGTGGTCATGTGCTTTGGCCTCTGTCTTGATGGGTGGATTACTGCCGATACAGAAGATCGGGCAGGAACAGGGTTATGGACGGCACAAAGGTCAGAAGCAGCAGCACCGCGATCAGCGGCACGAGAAACGGCATGGTTGCCTTTGCGCATTGCTCAAACGGTACGGATGACACCTTGGAAAGCACATAAAGCACCATGCCGATGGGCGGTGTTAAAAGCCCGATCATCAAGTTCAGGATCACGATGATCCCAAGGTGGACCGGATCGATGCCAAGCTGCATCGAAATTGGCAGAAGCACCGGGACCAGAATTGAAATCGCGGCAATCGTTTCCATAAACAGACCGACCACCAGAACAATCAGCGTGATGATCAAAAGGATCAGGGTTTTGTCCTGGGTCAGGGCAAGAAGCGTTTCGGAAAACACGACAGCGGCCTGATTGGCGGCAAGAATCCATGCAAAGACACTGGCCGTGCCGACGATCAACATGATCGATGCCGTGGTTTCGATGGTTTCGACAGATACGCGCACCAGTTTTTTCCAGCTGAGCGTGCGATAGACCAGCATGCCGAGAACAATGGCATAGCTTGCCGCACACACAGCAGCCTCGGTCGGGGTAAAGATCCCCGATGCAATACCGCCTACAATGATAACCGGGGTTAATAATGGCAGGAAAGCGGTCTGGAACGTCGATCCAACCAGCTTTGGGCTAAAGGCGACATCGCGTGGGTAGTTGCGTTTGCGCGCTATCCACCAGACCATCACCATCAAGGATGCGGCCATCAAAAGTCCGGGAATGATCCCGGCCACAAACAGCTCACCGATGGAAACCGATGCCATCACCCCGAAAATCACAAGTGGCAGGGATGGGGGAATGATCGGGCCGATGGTCGAGGAGGCAGCCGTAATGCCAACCGAAAAGTCGTCATCATATCCTGCATCGCGCATGGCTTTGATTTCAATGGCGCCGAGCCCCCCCGCATCGGCGACCGCCGCACCCGACATGCCGGCAAACACAATACTGGCGCCGATATTAACATGCCCCAGTCCACCATGGGACCAGCCGACAAGCGCACGGGCAAAGGCGAAAATACGGCTTGTGATCCCCGCAGAATTCATCAACCCACCGGCCAGAATAAAGAATGGAATGGCCAGCAGCGGGAAACTGTTCATGCCATTGATCATGTTATGAAGCAGCACAACCGACGGCATGCCTTCGATCAGGATATAAATGAGCGATGAAAGGCCAAGCGCAACGGCAATCGGGACACGAACAGCAATAAAAACAGCCAGCGATATCAAAAGGATAAGGAAGCTCATCAGGGTTTACTCCGCAGCAGCACATAAATCTGCCGCACGTGGACGGCGACAAGCACACCAAGGGCGACCATGATCAACCCGTAGAAGTAATATTTGGGAAATGGGAGGGAGACCATTTTCTGATAGGAGGTTTTGGTCATCAGTTCGTTTAGCGAATAGATAGCAAACCCAAAGAACCCGGCCGAAAGGGTAAGGGCGATGATTTTAAGCCGTGGCAGGGCCCGACCGGCCAGTTTGTCGATGATTTCAAGCCGGATGTGGCTGTCGACGAGCTGACATTTCACCGCCCCGACAAAGGCCACCAGAATAAGCAGATAGCGCGCGATTTCTTCGGTCCATGCAAGGGAGTCATTGAGCACGTAGCGGGTAAAGAATTGCAGGAATACGGTCACGAACAGAGCACAGAAAATCAGGAGCGCGGGAATATCGGCCCATGTGAGTTTGAGGCTGGCATGTGTGTCGGCCTCTTGCTGTTCCTGTTCGGTAAAAAGATCCCCGTTAATGTCGGACATATGTGTCTCCGTCGGAAATCGAACATGGCGCAACCGGGGGAAACAAAATTCCCCCGGCTGGAAGCTGTGCAAAGTTAGGCTGGTTATCCTTTGATGGCTTCTAGGCGCTCAAAGATTTCTGGATCCCACGGCATGTCGTCGCTTTTCAGGCGCGGGGCGATGACATCAATGAAAGGACCACGGTCGACTTCATTAACCGTAACACCCTGTTCACGGAACCAGTCGGCCAACTCATTTTCGTTTTTCACGATTTCATTGGATGCGCCGATACCGGCTTCCTGAAGGGTTTCAAGCAGAACTTTGCCGTCTTCATCCCCCAGTTTGTCCATGGTGGAAGGCGACACCAGCATGATCAACGAGTTGATGATGTGGCCGGTCAGATTGATGTTCGACTGCACTTCATAGAATTTCTTGAACTTAATGGTCGGAAGCGGGTTTTCCTGTGCATCAACAACACCCTGTTGCAGAGCAAGATACACTTCGGAAAAGGCCATTGGCGTTGGGTTAGCACCGGTTTCCTTGGGGAACATCTGATAGGCCGGGGCATTTGGGGTGCGGATTTTAAGACCCTTCATATCGGCCGGTGTCAGGATCGGCTTGTTCGAGGTCACATGACGTGCGCCGTAATAAACCAGCCCGGCGATCTCATTGCCGGTGACACTGGTATATTCTTTCGACAGTTCGGCAAACAGGTCCGAGTTGGTGTAGTTCAACCAGTGTTCGTAACCGCGCAGCGTAAAGGGATAATCGGAGATCGAAATCGGTGGGTATGTCTGCCCGAGATAGGCGACACCGGTATAGATGATGTCGATTGAACCGAGGGTCAGCGCCTCGTTGATGGCGGCTTCCTTGCCGAGCTGGGATGCCGGGAAGACTTCGATCTTATAGCGGCCATCGGTACGTTCGGCGAACAGCTCGGATGCTTTTAAAGCCGCACGGTGATACGGGGTATCGACCTCATAGACGTGGCCGAATTTCAGGACTTCTTGCGCGCTGGAATTTTTGGGCATTCCGGCAAGGGCAACAAGGGCCGTCAGGCCCATGACGGTGCCACGGATGAGTTTCCGGGTGAACATTGTAACCTCCATGATTTTGAACTCTTTTTTTGTTCTATTTTCGGTTTCATCTTAGGGAACAGTTGCCATCCATCTCAACTGTCTTTAATGCTTAAAAAACACTTTAAAAGACAGTTGTCGCCGTGGCCCGTTCAGACCGAAAATTCAAGACCAGCTTCAACACATGGCTCGACAGTGTATCGATCGGGAATTCTCCTGATACGATATCGGGTTTGGCGCGATTGCTGGTTGTGAGCCGGACTTTGGCGCGCCGCGTTTTGGAACGCGCAATCGAGATTAACCTGATTTCATCAAACAGTTTTCCGATTGTATTATTGCGCCAACCTCAGAAGTCCGATTACTTTTCGATTTCAGAAATCAGAAGCCTTGAAGAGCGGCTTGAGACCGATTTCATGATGTGGCTGAAAGACGCGCAACCAGCCCCGGGGAGCCGTCTGAGCGAGGCGGCTCTGGCACGGCGGTTCGGCGTTTCAAATACTGCCATCCGTGAATTTCTGATTGGGCTGAGCCGGGTTGGTTTTATCCGCAAGGAGCCACAACGCAGCTGGATCCTTGAAGGCTTCACCGAGCAATATGCGCTGGAGCTTCATGAAGTCCGCAGGATGTTTGAATGTCGCGCGATCCGTGCAATTTTTGACATTCCCGAAGATGCACCATTTTGGGGGAAACTGTTGCGGCTGCGTCAGGAACACGTTCAATTACGCAGTGAAATCGATACGCGTTTTACCGAGTTTTCAGAGCTTGATACCCGTTTTCACCGGACCTTGAATGCTGCCGCTGGAAACCGGTTTATGGATGGCTTTCAGGATTCAATATCGGTGATTTTCCATTTTCACTATCGCTGGTCGAAGAAGAACCAGGTCGGGCGCAATGGATTTGCGGTGGAAGAGCATCTTGAGATTATCGATGCGATCCTCAGACAGGATCAAGGTGCTGCGACCGCAGCACTTGAACGGCATTTGGAAACAGCCCACCACACATTTCTTGCATCTTTACAGCGCGATTAGGTGAGGTCATTGGCCTGGATGATCCTAATCAAACAGGCTGGCCGCAGCAGCCTGTTGAGCCGGGTCGGTCAGGCTGCCGACACGGCGCAGGAACGAATTTTTTTCTTCGTAATAGCGTTTTGACAGGTCGGCGAAGCATTTCACATCGACATCTGCGTTGATGTGGAATTCGCGCTTGGGCACCTTGGTTTTGTTGTCTTCAAGAATAGCGGCGGCGGCACTGAATTTGTTCTGATCAACCGCATCAACAACCCCGTCGAGCTCAATCCGGTTTTTCAGACTGAACAGGAATTTTTTAAAGGTCGGGTGGCGTTGCAAGAACGCCTTTTCGGTCAACAGGAAGTCATCGGCGGCAAAGTCCGGGGCATTATTGACGACAAATTCGCGGCATAAATGGTCGGTGGCAAAGCACATCGGGCCAAAAATGAAATTGCGATAGATGTCTTCTTTAAGCTGCCAGAACTTATCAAGCCGTTTGAGCGATTCGTCATCAAGTTTGACGGCGGCTTCAAGCAGTAAGCGCGGATGACAATGGACATAGTTCGGATGGACGTACGTCTTGGTCCGGCTGATGCCCTCCAGCGTGTCGATATTGACCGGCCCGGACAAAAGGCTGGCATGCGGGTGGGTCGATTTTTTCGACAGAAGCGCAATCACTTCGTCGGGATCAACGCCATGTTTGACCAGCAGATGATTGACCGAAAGGTCGAGCTGGACCTCGCCGGTGATGATCTGATTGGTCAGTTGATGGTGATTGCGGTTGAACCGCCGGGCAAATTCCGGTTCCAGCGTATGGGAAAACGGACCATGGCCAATATCATGTAACAGGGCGGCCGCACCGAGAAGGTCGCGATCAGCCTCCGACAAATCCATCAAGCGGCAATATTGCTGCGACAGCAGGGCCACGCCAATGGTGTGATCATAGCGCGAATGACGGATATTGGCCGGACGTCCATTGGGGTGGAACAGATAATCAATGGCCCCCAAAAACGAGATTTCGCGCAACCGTTCAAAGGCGTGCGATGCAATCAGCTTTTTGTGTAGCGGACGGTCAAAGGCCGAGGCGATCTGGGATCGTTTGAAATGGTAATTATACTGCGGTGCATCGCGAAACAGCAGTTCCCATTCGGCGATATCTGCGGCATTGAAATTGGTGTCAAACAGGTCGCGAATTTCCGGTCCGGCATCCTTGGAAGCCTTGAGCGCGGCGGATTCCTTCTGTGACGCGGCAGGCTTTGCCTCCGCGTGCTTCGCAAAAAGATCTAGCTGCGGTTTTAGACTCATATTCGGGACGGGTACGCTGTATCTGTTGTTAACGACGACACCGCAGACATAGCCCGATTCATACGCCATGTCATCGCGGTTTTTCCATGGGATGACCCCGTGAAATGCGGCTCCAGCCAAGGCTGTTGCTGCAATGATGCGAAACGGTGGTAAAAGCACCCCGTTTTCACCATAATAATAGCTCATAAACACAAACGGTTAACAACACGTGACACGGCAGGCATCCGATCAAGCTTCTGATCAAGTTCGGCGAAAGGAACAGGTGAAGGTATTTTTGCGCAAATATCCCGGATTTCGGCTGTCGACGGTCTGGCAGTGGGCGTGCGGTGCGCTGACCATGCTTGTTGTTTCGACGCAACTTCATGCGCAGGATAAATTTCGACTTGATAATGCCCCGGCGATTGTATCGGAACCGGATGGCAATGCCGGTATTGGTGCGACGATTTTTGGCAGCCTTGCGGGGTTAAGCGACCGCGACTGGCTGGTGGTTGGGTTGGCGGCGTTTATTGGTGCGGCGATTGCAGCCTGGGTTGGCTGGCGACTGTCACTGCGCATGCGCCGCCATCTTGAAGAAGTCGAAGATCACGAACATGAACTGGCCGGTGAAACAGAACTTTTCACCCAGCTTTTATTTGCCGGTCCGGATCCGGTTTATTACTGGAGCCATACAGGATTTGCTGAGGGTGCAAGCCCGGGGTTAAAGCGGGCCTTTAGCCTTGGCGCGGATGGACGTTTTCCCGATTTGCTTGATCAATTACGCGATGAGGATGCCAAGCTCCTTAAGGAACGGGTGCGCGGCCTTAAAACCGGGCATGAACGGTTTGAACAGTGGGTGAACACCCTTGATGAGCGCAAATACCATGTGACGGGGATGTCGGCGCGCAAGGACCGGTCGGCTGATGTGTTGGCACACGGATTATGGTTCCGTGATGAAACCCGCCATACCCGTGAACGCGAAAACCAGTTTGGTGATTTTCAGGTTCTTAAACATGAGGTTTCCGGACTTCGGTTGTTACTTGATAGCTTGCCGTTCCCTGTCTGGCGGCGTGACAATGAATTGCGGCTGATTGATTGCAATGCGGCTTATGCCGATGCGGTTGAGCGGTCCAGCATCGAGGACGTGCTTGAAAATCAGGCGGAAATTGGTGCAGGCATCATTCCCGATCACGGGCGTTCGCTTGCCGCATCGGTTCAGCGCAATGGCGAGGACCTGACACGTGACTATCACGTGGTTATTCGAGGTGATCGCAAATTGCTGCGCATTACTGAAATGCTGTCACAAAACCCCGATGCGTCGGATGAACTGATCGGGTTTGCGATTGATTGCACATCGGTTGAAGAATTGCAGTCCGATCTTTCGCGTCATATTCGCGCACATGCCGAAGTTCTCGAAAACCTCGGAACGGCAATTGCGGTTTACGGCGGGGACAAGGGGCTTATTTTCTTTAACACCGCCTTTACCAAGCTTTGGGATCTTGATGACGAATGGCTGTGGTCCGAACCGACCCATGATGATGTTTTGCGGCGCTTGCGCGATGAACGTAAATTGCCCGAAGTCACCGATTTCAACCAGTTCCGCAATACTGAAAATCAACGGTTTACCGATCTTCTGAAATCAGAAGAAGACCTGATGCATTTGCCAAATGGCATGACGTTGCGCCGGTTTACATCACCCCATCCGTTTGGCGGGCTGATGTTTGTTTATGAAGATGTCACTGACAAACTGGTGCTGGAAAGCAGCTATAACACCCTGATTGCGGTTCAGCGTGAAACGCTTGAAAGCCTGCATGAAGCGGTTGGCGTGATCAGTGGGGATGGTCGTTTGCGGCTGCACAATCATGGTTTTGCCGATCTTTGGGGGCTTGATCCGGCGTTTCTTGATGCCGCCCCGCATCTGGCCGAGGTGGTTGAAAAGTCGCGTGAATACTGGCGTGAACGCGATGACTGGGACAAATTCAAAAGCCGGATGGTGGCCCGCATTACCAACCACGAACCGATGAATGGGCGGCTTGAGCGGTCTGATAATTCCATTGTCGATTTTGCCATTGTGCCGTTGCCCGATGGGGCGGTGATGATGTCCTATATTGATGTTACCGATACCATTCGGGTCGAACGTGCGCTGCGCGAACGCAACGAGGCGCTGCGCACTGCCGATCAGATGAAATCAGACTTCATTTCCACCGTATCGCGTGAACTGACCAAGCCACTTGATCATATTAATGGCGAGTCGGATCGATTGATCCCGCATCTAAACGGCAATGTTGCCCGGTCGGTTGAAACCATCCGGTCCGAAGCCCAAAGCATGCTGACCCTCGTCGATGATATGCGCGATCTGGCGACCCTTGGATCGGGGCAGGTTGCCCTTGAACTGGATACGGTTGATCCTAGGCGTTTGCTACGCTCACTCGAAGCGCTGACCCGTGCGCGGTTAGCCGAACTTAATGTGTCACTCAGGCTTTATTGTTCGCGCAATATTGGCTGGATGGTGGCCGATGAACGCCGGTTGAAACAGGCACTGTTCATCCTTGTAACCAACGTTCTGCGATCCGCCCCCGAAGGCAGTGAAGTTTCGGTCATGGCGCGCCGGCGTGGCGAAGATATTGAAATTTCGATATCGCTTTCCGATGAAGCCCCGCAACCAATGCTGTTCGAAGGTCTGCGCGACGGCGAAAGCCCGTCCGCACGGCGTGCCCTTGGTATGGCGATGGTAAGGGCGGTGGTTGAAATTCACGGTGGCCGGGTGAAAATCAGCCGTGATGGCCGCGAAATCGCCTGTATCCTGCCCGCGGGTGAAGAAAGCGACCTTTGATCCGTTGTGCCTGCTTGCGGCCAGCGGGTAACGGTTACGTGGGGTTATGCGTGTCCCAATGAAAAAGGCGCCGAATTTTGACGCCTTTGGTTTTGTGTCGTGATGTTCTTTAAGTCCGGTTACACCGTAAACGGCACATCCTTGCCCGCAACGAAAGCATCAATGTTATCAAGGGCGCGGAAGCCCATGGCATTGCGGGTTTCAACCGTTGCTGACCCCAGATGCGGCAAAAGAAACGTATTGGTCAGATCGCGATAAGCCGGTTCGATATTCGGTTCACCGGCAAAGACATCGAGGCCCGCCGCCGTCAGCTTACCCGATTTAAGGGCGGCAATCAGATCGCCATCATTGACCACATCGCCACGTGCGGTATTCACAATGATTGCACCGTCTGGCAGTTTGGCAATGAAGTCGGCATTGACCATGCCCTTGGTTTCCGGGGTTGATGGGCAATGCAGTGACAGAAAATCACAGTGGGGCAGCAGATCATCCATGCTGCTGTGATAGGTCGCACCCTGTTCCTGATCGGCGGGCAATTGGTGGCGGTTGAAATAATGAATATCCATATCAAAGCCACGCGCACGTTTGGCAACCGCCTGTCCGATGCGGCCCATACCGATAATGCCCAGTTTCTTGCCAGTGACCTGTGTGCCCATCAAATGGGTCGGACGCCAGCTTGACCATGTGTCATTGCGGACTTCGGCTTCGCCTTCGCTGGCGCGGCGTGCGGCACCGAGAATCAGAAGCCACGCAATATCGGCGGTGGCATCGGTTAGAACGCCCGGTGTATTGCCAATGATCACGCCCTTTTTGCGGGCTGCTGACAGATCAATATGATCGGTCCCGACCGAGAAGGTGGCGATGATTTTGACACTGTCTGGCAAGGCGTCAAAAAACGCCGCATCAATCGGATCACCAACCGATACAAGGGCGGCATCTGCACCATGACACAGGGTCAGAATTTCATTGCGCGACAGCGGATCGTCATCTTCCTGCGTTCGGATGTCATAGTGTTCCGCAGCCCGTTTCGCGACGGCGTCGGGCAGTCGGCGGGTGACGGCAAGAACCGGTTTCATGTGTGTTTCTCCCTAATGAGGATGATTTTTTTGCGGTTTATGTTTTTAGAATAACTGTCCAAGTGCCAGTCGGATACCGATGGATGTGATCACCATGGATAACAGGAAATCGGCCATGACAATCGCACTGGCCGTCGGGATCGGAACAGACAGGGTCAAACGCGCGATATAAACGCCGTAGACCAGCATCGCGATGACCGCGACCATGACAAATCCGCCCGGTCCCAGCATGGGGAACAAAACGCCCAGCAACAGTGCGACAAGATACACCGCCATTTGCAGGACGCTTGACCAGTTATAGACCGTGATAAAGCCGATATATCGTTCGGTGCGCCCCAGGATTGGCATCACTTGGTACATCAAGACCGGAAATGCTAGCCATTTAATGACATAGGCAACAACTTCGACGGTCATATAGCGTCCGACCGGGAAATCTTCCGGTGCGTCAAGCAAATCATGCCAGCGTAAAAAGGCAAAAGCCGGGAATACGATGATGGCGGCCAAAAAGGATCGCCAAAATCCGTTTAGGGAAAAATCAAAAAATGTCAGCCCGTTGGCATCGCCACGGGCAATGCGCCAAGTGCCGTAAAGGGCACGCAGGGTTTCACTCGACATGTTCATGCGGGGCTGTTTTCCGACTGTGGGGCAAATGTAAAAACAGATTATGTATCAGGCCGTTCATGGTCCGCAAACAGCTTATCGCTGATTGACCCTCCTTCACAAGGCACCTTGCCCGAACGTCTTTGCGTGTAACACCGGTATTGGGCGGTGGGGCGCGAAAATGAGACAGCAAACACGGGGTGGCGGGAAAAACATGCAGGACAAATCAGACGAATATGCGTTGCGTTTGTCCTTCATTGAGGCGACAGAACCCGGATCCCTGACTTTGGCAAGGTTGTATCTGGAGATGGCGACCAGTCAGCATCACAGCAAACGGGACTATGCCCTGAGCTTGTTTGATAAGGCCGATCAGCTTTTTGCCAGTCATTTACCGAAGGCACGCGATGCGGCGATTGCCGGATTATCGCTTAGCCTGAACAACCGCGCGGCCCTTGAGCTAGATGCAGGGCAATGGGAATGGGCGATAGATGCGGCGTCTCAGGCAGTTGCACTGCGTCGGGATCGGTTGAACGGTTGTGTCGGACGCAAGGATGATCTGGAACGACTGGATCTTGGCTATTCACTCGCGGCACTGGTTTTGGCCATGCGCGGTGCGGGCCAACTGGATTTGGCACGCGATGCGGCGGGTGAGGCGATCCGTATCCTTGGCCGGTTTGCCGGGATGAATGATCAGGAAGCTTTTGTCTTGCTGACCAAACTGATTTGTATCTATGCCGAATTGTGTGATGACACCGGTCAGGTTCCCGATGCAGCGTTGCTGTTGCCATTGGCAAAGGCGTTTTACAACAGCAAACGACCACAGGGCCAAGACGCGCCGTTGTGACGGCAAGCGGGGCCCTTCAATAAGATCAAGGCGCAACCTTGTATGTCAGGTTGCGCCTTGATGGCTTAATTGATGCTGCTGACCGACCAGCTGACGGTGACTTCCTGATTGGCCGGGACGTCGATGTCCCAACGGATCAGGCCGGGCTGCACAAGGACATGCTTGTGGTTTTCGGCATTAACGACCCAGTCACTTGGCATGTTTTCGTAAATTGTGATCGTTTCTGCACGCGAACTGGTGTTGCTGATTTTCCATTCCAAATCAGCCGTGACTGCGTCGGGCATGTTTGGGCGTGCCTTACGGGTAAAGGACGTCACATGGCGCGTACCCGAAACATCACTGGCCTTACCAAGACGAAGGGTGGCTTCGCGTTCTACCGGGGTCAGCGACAGGTTATCTTCACCGACAAAGCGGGTGTCGCCCGATGTGCTGTTGGCAAAAATACGCACAACGCCATCTGGCCACGGGCTTTGATTATCCGCCCCGCCTTTGTTGGTGATCTTGATTTCAAGATCAGGGCGGACAAAGTCCGGTTCGCCATTTTGGCCCATGTTATAAGCATTGCTTGAGCCATTGAAAATGGCGCGACGGGTGACTGGCAGGGATTGTTTGTCAATCAACGGCAAGATCACGGTATCACCATCTTGCATCGAAAGTCCGTCAAACGGGCCATAGACATGCAGGTTTTCAAAACTTTCGCGGTCCGGTGCGGCACCAGTTGAATCGGCCATGGCCGACATCATCATTTCATTGCGGGCCGCCTTGGCAACCGGCATTGGTGCCTGGCTGACCCGGTTGGGATCACCGGCCACCAGACGCAATTGCGCATCATCGAACGCCGCCCCGGATTGATTGGTTACCCGTGCAATGGCCGACAGTGTCAGGTTGTTGGCCTCACTGTCATAGTGCCCGACATAGGATGTATTCCAGCCAATCCCGCCCAGAAGATAGGCCATCGAAAGATGATCAAGGGCCGATGTGGTGGCAATTTCAGCTTCGATTGATGGATCGGGGGAAAAGCCATCGGGCAGCTTGCTGATGATGATCTGATGGATCGGCACCTGTTCAATTCCGGCATCGGTTTGCACCAGCGCCATGCCCGACAGGGACAGCAAGGTGCCTTCAATCAGGTCATCATCGCGACGAATGATGACTTCTTTGCCGATCTGATTGCGCAGAAGGGCGGTGATGGCGTCTGCACCATTCATCGAATTGCGAAGCGACGTCCAGACGAGGTCGCTGTTGTTGGGGGTGCCGATCAGAAACGAGTCATCCATCACCGTGGGCGCAAGACCATCAATCTGAAGGATGCTTTGCCCTTCGGGGATGTCGGCGGTGCGCTGTTCGGCAATCATAGCCAGATTGCCGGGATAGACGCTGAGCTGCAATTTTGTCCGGTTGCTGGCCGAAACGGGAATTGATGTATTGAGCTTGGTGCGGTTTTCAGACGCTTCTTGCGCGCGTGCGGCCTCGATATCTGGACCAAAAAAAACAGCCGTACCCAAAAGTGCGGCCAGTGCAAAACGGTTTCGCAGTGTTACAGACATTCCCGATCCCTTGTCCGGTTAATGTGATTTCATTCATGCCACTTTCACGCGAAAACATGGCAGGATCAAGGAAGGGAATGGGCCAACCGAAATTTGTTCTCAGCTGGTTGGTGGCGGCTGGGGTATTGCAAAGTTCGAGCAAAAAGGCGCAATGATGCTGGGCTCTTAGATTGAGCCATAGCAGAACAAGCGTTAAGCCGATTTACGGTGTCTATTTTACAACGTGATGGAAGTCATAATGTCCGGCTTCGGGCAGGTGGTGTTGGTAGGCGGACTGACGTTCCGTATCAATGATAATTGGTGCGCGCAGATTGACGGACATGGACACATCGCCGTTATCTTCGGGCTTGTGCAGAGTGACAATCAAAAGCACAGCGCCGTCATTCTTTTTGATGCCGTGGATGGTGAAGGCCTGTTCAAGGTGTTCCGGGTTAATTGTATCGCTGTCCATATTGTAGGGGGCAACGATAAAGGCCAGTTCCGGTTCGGTCAGGCATTGCATCAGGAGAAAGCTACTTGCGCCGTCTCCGGGGAAGTTTGCCAAGGCAAAGACATTATGGTCAGGAAAGCCTTTTAGTCCCGCAGGGAAATAAATGGCTTTGTCCCATTCAAATTCGCGTTCACCAAACAGGGTTGTTAACCTTACAGAAGACGGTACCGCTTCAGGTGCCGGGGGAGTCGTTTCTGTGGGTGTGGCCATCACTTCCTCCTGCTGATCAGTTGTCAGCACATGTGCATGAGATAAAACGCATTTTGGGGCTGTATTGCCCGATTTCAAGGCTTTATTGCAATAACGGCTATGGAATTTAGCTAGTTTTCAAGATCACGGTGAAACAGAACAGGTATTGGGTCACTAAATCCTTTTACCCGAATGGATTCATGCTGTTGATAATGACGCAATAAAACAGATCCTGAAACGGAACTTTCGTTGCGTATCTGATTGGCGAAACTTTCACTCATGACAGTGTCGGTCTCAAGCTTGCGGGTTGCACGTTCAAGCCGGGCAGCAAGATTGACAGTTGCCCCGATTACAGCAGGGGTTACCGCTTCGCGCTGTCCGATGTCACCCACAACGGCGGGGCCAAAATTAAGCCCGACACCAATCCGGAGCGGTAAGCCGTCATCTGCGGGTTCGCGGGCTTGCCATTCAGAAACCTGCGACACGATGGCCTGACTTGCGCACAGGGCATTTGATGCGGGGCACGGGAGGTCATCAAAGGCGGCAAAGCTGGCCATCACCGCATCACCGATATATTTTTCGACAATTCCGCCATAGGCACCGATCTGTGTGGTGGCGATCTGGTGAAACTGGTTGAGGAATTTCATGACGTCTTGCGGGTCGCGTTTTTCGGCAAAGCCGGAAAACCCGATAATATCGGCAAACATGATGACGCATTCACGGCGTTCGCCAACCCGTATGGGTTCATCGCGATCGGCAAGGCGGTCGGCAAGGGCGACGGGGAAGTAACGCGCCAGATTGCCATGTGCGCGTTCGGCGGCAGCAAATTGGTTGATCAACACGCGTAAGCGCGAAACCATTACCGCACAGGCCAACGTAAACACGACAACAATGACCACTTGTTCGGCCAAGGCAGAGATATCGACAAACTCCGGCAGATTGTAAGTGTCGATCAGTTCCTGCTTTGTCGGGTTCCAGTCGTCGCCAAAATGCTGGGAAATAATGACGCCGGGGCGATGCATCAGCCAGACGATTGCCGTAATCCACGCCATCAACAGCCAAAAACCGAACCACAGGATCAGTCGCGGCGAAAATGTCATGATGACAAGCGCCATCATGATCATTGAAAAGACAACGCCACGGTCACGCACCACAAAGCCATACAGCCACGCGGGATGATTGGTGAGCGGATTAAGGGGATCGGGCACCACCGATATATAAACAATCAGTCCGGCATCAATGACTGCCAAAAGATACAGCAGCCATACCCATTTTCCGCCGCGTGCTGCGACCAGAAGTTGAATGAAAACACCGGGAATGAACCAGCCGAGAACCTCAAGCAGGGTATAAAGCGTTCCGGTCGGAGAATCTGGTTTGCTGAACAAAAGCAGGATGAAGGCCAGCATGCAGATGCGCAAAAACGCAACAAGGATCAGTCCGCGCTTTTCTTCGCGTGCGACAAGCTGGTCAAACAGTGAGAGTGTGGGGTCAGTTCTTGATTGCATCAGCAAGAAGCTGTTTGAGCCCGTCGGCATCCTTGATCACCAGACGTCCGTCACGGCGCGTGATCATGTCGCGCTTTTCAAGTTCACGCAGTTTCTTGTTCACCGCTTCGCGCGTCACACCAAGCATCAGGCCAAGCTCCTGCTGTGACAGCGGAAGGGCAATACGAATGCCTTCGGGGTCCGGGCCGCCATGGCGTTCGGCAAGCCACAGGATGCGTTTGATCAGGCGCGCCATAAGATCAAGGAAGTTGGCATCTTCGAGCAGATCACTGACCCACCGCAAACGACGACACAGAAGTGCCGTGATATGGCGGCGCAAAGGTGCTTCGCGGTCAAATATTTCAAAGAAGGCATCACGCGAAATGAACAGGAAGCGTGTTGGACCAACGGCGCGTGCGGTTGCGGTGCGCGGTTCGCCGTCCAAAAGGGCGATTTCGCCAAACACCGCACCTGGGGCAAGCACGTTCAAAACGATTTCCTTGCCGGTTTCCGACACCGATGAAATGCGAACCTTGCCGGCTTCGACAGCATAAAGGCCGTCTGCCGCAGCCCCCTTTTCAAACAGCAACTGACCGTCTTCAAGGCGGCGCACAGTGGCCTGAGCAGACAGTTGTTCAAGTAGTTCAGGATCAAGATCCTCAAACAGGAAGCTGCCCGCCAGAATACGCGAGGCAATTTTTGCAAGCTGGGGTGATGTGGGGCCGGTGAGAGTGTTCACAGAATTCACTTTGGAAATGGTTTTATATCAGAGTTCATCGGATCAATTTCACAGTTAAACTAGCACAAATACAGGAATTTACAGCAAGCAGTTTTCGAGAGGCATGTTATTGGCGTGATTGTCGAAATGATCCTGTTGCATTTGCCGAGCCGATTCGCATTTCCATCCTTAAATTCCAATCTCTAATCGGCAACCTTGATGAGGGTTTTGATCATCGGTTCTGTGTTGTTTGACGGGGTAAACGGCTGTTTTTGATGAAAATATAGAATGTTTGACAAAATCTCCTATATTTTTTAAATTATCCTAATTCCGAAAAGAGGCCGCAAAACAACAAGATTGTTTGAAGCAACCAAGGTCTACGGAATTTTGTTTAATCGGGAGGACGTAATGAAGATGATTTCCAAGGGTGCCCTTTTTGGTGCCGTTTCTATGGCTGCTGCGTCATTTGGGTTTTCAGCGCATGCTGCTGACGTAACGCTGAACTTTGCCCACGTTGATCCGGCAGAGTGGACCACCTCGAAAAAAGGTGCCGCGTCGCAGGTCTTTAAAAACATTGTCGAAGCAGAATCCGGTGGCCGTATTGAGGTTGCCCTGTTCCCCGCCGGTTCGCTTGGCGGTGAAACTGACCTTTTGCAAAATACCCAGGACGGCACGCTGGCCATGTCGATGGTTTCAGGTCCGTTTTCAAAGGTTTGCCCAGAGGCAGCCGTCCTTGATGTGCCGTATATTTTCCCGAATGCCAATGTGGCATGGAGCGTACTGGATGGTGATTTCGGCAAGGAACTTGCCGCACATTGTCTGGAGAAAACCGGCCTGCGCACCTTGGCTTATGGTGAAACTGGTTTCCGTAACTTTACCAACTCCAAACGTGCTGTTGCCCAGCCGTCGGATATGGAAGGTCTGAAAATTCGTGTCATGACCGTCCCGCTGTTTGTTGAGATGGTCAAGGCACTTGGTGGTGAGCCAACCCCGATCCCGTGGCCGGAAGTTCCGACCGCCCTTACCACCGGTACGGTTGATGGTCAGGAAAATCCGATCAGCGTGATCTATGCCAACAAATTCTACGAAATGCAGAAGTACCTCACACTTGATCGTCACGTTTATGGCACCGACTTTATTGTCGTAAATGAAGCGATTTATCAGGATCTGTCCGAAGCAGATCAGGCGCTTCTGCGTCGTGCTGCGGGTGTTGCATCAAACGTTGGCCGTGCAATTCAGCAGTTCAATTCCGCAGAAGGCGTTGCCAAACTGGCAGAGGAAGGCATGGAAGTGACCACGCCGACCGCAGAGCAGCTCAAAGCGTTCCGTGATGCAGCTCAGCCGGCTGTGATCGAATGGCTTTCGGGTCAGATTGATGCGCAGTGGATTGAAAAGCTGCAGGCCGCTGTTACCAAAGCAGAAGCCTCGATGTAATCGGTTTTGGCGGACCGGGTGTTTCTCCTTTGAGCCTGGTCCGTCCTTTTCTCCCGCCACCATGCTTTTTCTAAAAGCATTCCGTTGTCCGCGATGATCCGGGGGACCCCCATGCAACGCGTCGAAATTGCGTTTATGCGTTTGCTCGCCGGACTTTCGGGGATCAGTATCCTCGTTGTTTTTGGCGTTGTTTTTGCTGGCAGTGTGAGCCGTTACCTATTTTCCGCCCCCCTGCAATGGAGCGAGGAGGTCGCAAAATATGCGATGATCTATGGCTGCATGTTTGGCGTTGCCTATGCCTATTTGCAGGGCAAACAGATTACTTTCAGCATTGTCATTGATACCGTTCCCGAGAAGTTCCGGCGCAAGCTCAGTTTGCTGGTTGATGTCGCCACATTGGTGCTGGGCGGCATCCTTGCCTATGCCGGGCTGATTTTTGCCGGAAAACGTGGTGGGATTGTCGCATCTGGTATTGGCATTCAAATGTATTGGGCGCAGATCGCGATTACCGTTGGCGGTATCTGTCTCGTGATCGCAGCTATTTTACGCATTATTTCGTTCTTTAAGGCCGTGCCGACCGGGGGTGAAGCATGATTACCGGCGTTACCCTGCTTGTTTTACTGGCGATTGGCGCACCGGTCGCATTTGCTATTGCACTTGGTATTGCCGCCTATATCGGGTCTGGCACCTTTAGCATCGATTTGCTCCCCCAACGCATTTTCGCTGGCATGGATAGTTTTACCATTCTGGCGATCCCGCTATTCGTGCTGGCCGGTGAACTGATGAATGCCAGCGGCATTACATCGCGTGTGATCAATCTGGCCAATGCGTTGGTCGGTCATGCCAAGGCCGGACTGGCGCAGGTCAATATCTGGTCATCAGTGATCTTTGCCGGGCTTTCCGGGTCGGCAGTGGCCGATACCTCGGCAATCGGGCGTATCTTTATTCCGTCGATGGAAAAGGAAGGTTATCCGCGTGACTTTGCCGCCGCCCTTACGGCAGCATCTTCGGTGATTGGCCCGATCATTCCGCCCAGCATTCCCGTGATCATCTATGCGCTGATCACAAGCAACGTATCGGTACCGGCCTTGTTTCTTGCCGGGATCGTGCCGGGCTTGCTGCTGGCGATTGCGTTGTCGGTTTATGTACGATTCTTTGTAAAGAATTACGCCACCCCGCGCGAACGGATGAATTTCCGTGAAAAGTTGAGTGCGCTTTGGAATGGTGTGATCCCGCTTTTCATGCCGGTCTTTGTGATTGGTTCGATCCTTGCGGGGATCGTGACACCGACCGAAGCAGCCAGCTTTGCCGTTTTCTATGCACTGATTGTCGGCTTGTTTGTGTTCCGTGAACTCAAACCGGGCGACCTTCCGGGCATATTTTCCGGTGCGATGCGTGATTCTTCGAGCATCCTGATCATTATGGGAACGGTGGCTGCGGCCAACTGGTTTATGACATTTGCCGGTATCCCACAGGCGGTCAGCCAGTTTGTTCTGGGCTATGTCGACAGCCCGGCGATGTTCCTGATCCTGATCAATCTGATGTTACTGGTGGTTGGTCTTGCTCTTGAGGGCATTGCAGCGATGCTGGTGCTGGTGCCGATCCTGCATCCGATTGCACTGAGCCTTGGCATTGATCCGACCCATTTTGGCATCATTGTTATTTTCAATCTGATGATTGGCCTGATCACACCGCCGATGGGCTTGTGCCTGTTTGTTGCCGATGCGATTGCAGGTGTTGGCATGGCCCGAATGATCAAGGCGATCATGCCATTCTTCCTTGTTGAATTGTTTGTGTTGCTGGTCATCACATTTGTTCCGGGCATTGTCACCTTCTTGCCGGAACTGTTTGGATTTTAGGATACCGTCCCATGTTGAAACTCGGTCTTATCGGTAAAGGCATTTCACGCAGCCAGTCGGCCCGACTGCACGTGTTGCTGGGCCGTATGTGCGGGATGGATGTTAGTTACGACTATCTCGACAGCGATCAGATTGAGGATTTCGATCTGATCAAACAGCTGACCACATGCGCGGAAACCGGCTATGCGGGGGTTAATGTCACCCATCCGTATAAAACCAGTGCCCGCAAACTGGTCACACCGCGTAAACGTCTGCCAGCAGCCCTTGGTGCTGTGAATACGGTTGTGTTTCGCGAAGATGGCTGGCGCGGGGACAATACCGACTTTGTTGGCTTTATGCGCGGCTATAAAAAGCAGTTCGGGGATGCAAAGCCGGGAACGGTTTTACAGCTTGGTGCGGGTGGTGTTGGCCTTGCAACCGCGTTTGGTCTGCGTGGGTTGGGGGCGGATAAAATCCTGGTCCATGACAAGGACATCGCGCGTGGCGAAGAACTGGTTGCGACGTTAACAGCGGCGGATGTGCAGGCCGAATTTGTCGGGGCAGAAAACCTGTCAGATGCGGTGCGCAGTGCCGATGGCCTGATCAATTGTACGCCGATCGGTATGAACCAGTATCCGGGGTGTCCGTTTGACGTCGACTTGCTGGGCGGTCAGAAATGGGCGTTCGATGCGGTTTATACCCCGGTCGAGACGGCGTTCCTGCGCACAGCGACGAAATCGGGGATTGAGGTCATGACCGGCTTTGAACTCTTCTTCTTTCAGGGTATTGAAGCATTCGAGGTTTTCAGCGGGGCGGAAATTGATGCCGATGCTGCAAGACAGGATTATTTCAATGCCTATCCCGAGGCATTGACCGGTTAGGGGAACACGATGAGCAGCAGCACAGTTGCCGAAACGGTCTATAACGAAATTCGCGATGATATTCTGTATGGCGAGTTACAGCCCGGCGTGAAGCTTAAGCTTGATGCCCTGCGCGAACGTTATAACGCCGGGGTCAATACGCTGCGCGAAGTGCTAAATCGCCTTGTCGCATCGGGATTTGTCTTTGTCGAAGGCCAGAAGGGGTTTCGTGTTGTCGAAACATCGCCGTCCAATTTCAAGGAGTTGACGTCGATGCGGCTGCTACTTGAATGCGAAGGTCTGGCCGCCTCGATCAAACAAGGGGATGTCGAGTGGGAAGCCCGCGTTGCCGGTGCCCATCACAAGCTCTCGGCTGTTGAAAAGCAGATGCTTTCCGAAGAAAGCCGCGAACTTACGGTCCGCTGGAGCCAGTATGACCGCGAGTTTCATCAGGCGTTGATATCGGCGTGCGGATCGGATCTGCACATGCGGCTGCACCGCGAAATTTTCGATCAATTCCGCCGGTATGTGGTGATCGAGCTTAAGACGCATGGCTTTCGCGCCAATGACATTATCGACGAGCATCGCGCGATTTATGACCTCGCGCTGGCGCGTGACCTTGATGGCGCGATTGCAAAACTGACCGACCATATCGAAACCTACCGGCGTCGTCCGCAGGATTAAACTGGCAGTGCGTCGTCACGGCGCATCACGTTTTAAATCCTTGCGGTGAATGACCCGGTGCCTCACACGTGCATCCCGGAGGGATAATATGCTGACCTCGATCGCAACAGTTTCGCTGTCTGGTGATCTTCAGGAAAAACTCGATGCCATTGCCGCAGCCGGTTTTGACGGTGTCGAGATTTTTGAAAACGATCTTCTGTCCTTTGACGGATCGCCGGCCGATGTTGGCAAGACCATCCGCGATCTTGGCCTCAAGCTGGTGACGTTTCAGCCGTTCCGCGATTTTGAAGGTATGCCCGAACCCCAGCGCACCCGTGCGTTTGAGCGGGCCGAGCGCAAGTTTGACCTGATGGAAGAACTTGGGACTGATCTTTTGATGGTCTGTTCGAACGTATCGCCCCAATCACTGGGCGGCCTTGATCGTGCGGCAAAGGATCTGGCCGAACTTGGCGACCGGGCTGCCAAGCGTGGACTTCGAATCGCGTTCGAAGCCCTGTCATGGGGCAAGCATATCAGTGATTATCGCGACAGCTGGGAAGTTGTGCGCCGGGCCAATCATCCCAATGTCGGTCTGGTGCTTGATACTTTCCACATCATCGCGCGCAAGGTGCCACTTGATGCGATTTCATCGATCCCCGGTGACAAAATTTTTCTGGTTCAGGTCGCCGATGCGCCGACCCTTGAAATGGATCCGCTATCCTGGAGCCGCCATTTCCGGTGTTTCCCGGGGCAGGGCGATTTCCCGCTGGGTGACTTCATGCGCAATCTTGCCATGACCGGCTATGACGGGCCGCTATCCCTTGAAATCTTCAACGATCAGTTCCGGTCCAGTTCGACCAAGACTGTCGCGAAGGATGGTCTGCGGTCGTTGATCTATCTTGGCGATGGGGTTGAAGGCGTTAAGGTCGGTGAAAAGGCCGCCATTCTGCCGCCCAAGGCGCATGCCAAGGAAGTCGCCTTTGTCGAGTTCGCGGTCGAGGAAGATACCGCAGAAAAATTGGCAAATCTGTTTGTCGGGCTCGGATTTGAAAAGCGCGGCAGCCACAAATCAAAGGCCGTGAGTTGGTGGAAGCAGGGCGATATCAACCTTGTGATCAACTGCGACAAGGACGGGTTCGCGCATTCCTATAATATCGTGCATGGCCCGTCGGTCTGTGCGGTCGGGCTTAAGGTTGATGATGCGAAGGCAACCCTTGATCGGGCGCAATCCTTGCTGGCGGCACCGTTTAGTCAGGCGGTTGGCGAGGGCGAAATTGAAATGCCAGCCATCCGCGGTGTTGGTGGCAGTCTGGTCTATTTCCTTGATGACCATAGCGAACTTTCGCGTATCTGGGATGTCGAGTTTGATTGTGACCAACCAGCGACGACAGACAGTGCAAAAGCAAAACTGCGCGCTGTCGATCATGTTTCCTATTCGATGCAATATGAGGAAATGTTGGCCTGGGTTCTGTATTTCACTTCGATCTTTGATCTGGGGAAAATGCCAACTCTTGATATTCCTGATCCCGGCGGGCTTGTGCAAAGTCAGGTGGTGCAAAGCGATGCGTTGCGCTTGATCCTGAACGGGTCGCAAAGCCCCAATACTCAGCATTCCCAGTTCTTAAACGAGTTCTTTGGGAGTGGGGTTCAGCATCTGGCATTTTCAAGCGATGATATCTTTGAAACCGTTGCTTTCTGTCAGAAGAACGGTGTTGAAATTTTACCGATCCCTGAAAACTACTATGATGACATCGAAGCCCGTTTCGGGCTTGAGCCACAATTGCTTGACCGGTTGCGCGCGGGTAATATTCTATATGACCGCGACGACGAAGGTGAATATTATCAGGCCTATACCAAGACCTTTGCCAACCGTTTCTTCTTTGAACTGGTGGAGCGTCGGGCGTATCGTGGGTTCGGGGCGGCCAATGCACCGATCAGGCTGGCGTCCCAGACACGGATGAACCGTCGCAGCGACGGTGCGAAATAAAATTGGATTCAGGGGAATACACATGAGCGTGCCGGAAATTCTTGTCATCAATGGACCGAACCTGAATCTGCTTGGGCAACGCCAGCCAGAGATTTATGGCTATGACACGCTGCAAACCATCGAAACAAAATGTGCGGCCCTGGCCAAGGATTTGAATGTCACTGTGCGGTTCGGCCAGTCGAACCACGAAGGTGCGATCATTGATCTGATCCACGAAGCCCGTGAAAAATCGGCCGCGATCATTATCAATGCCGGGGCTTATACCCATACATCGGCAGCCATTCATGATGCGCTAAAAACCTTCGATGGCTATATCATCGAGCTGCATATATCCAACCCGCATGCGCGCGAAGAGTTTCGACATAAAAGCTGGATCAGCCCGGTGGCTGATGCGGTGATGGCCGGTGCGGGTGCCTATGGATATGAATTGGCAACTCGTTTGGCGGCTGAAAAAACTTCAGGGTCTAAATCCTGATTTTATAAGGATTTTGATGGATCTGTGGTTTGAATAATCACGCCTCAACCCAAATAGTATTCGAAAGGCAGCATGGGGTGCTGCCTTTTTTTATTGGAATACACAACGGTGTGGTGGCTGTTAAACCACGCTACGCGACCGAAGGGCTGCGGCCAGCGTGCCGTCATCAAGATAATCAAGTTCGCCCCCAACCGGCACGCCATGAGCAAGGCGGGTGACCTTGACCCCGGTTTCGATCAGGCGTTCGGTGATGTAATGTGCCGTGGTTTGACCATCAACCGTGGCATTGGTCGCAAGGATGACTTCGGTCACCGCATCCGCACGGGCCCGGTTGATCAACTGATCAATCTTCAGGTCATCCGGGCCAACCCCATCAAGTGGCGATAACGTTCCGCCAAGGACATGGTATTGCCCCTTGAAAGATGCACCGCGTTCCAGCGCCCAAAGGTCTTGGACTTCCTCGACAACGCAAATCATGTCGGGGCCCCGGTTATAGTCGGCACAGATGTGACAGGGATCGGTGACATCGATATTGCCGCAATTGCTGCAGGTGGTCATGGCATCCGCCGTCGCACGCAGGGAATCGGCCAGCGGGAGCATCAGCATTTCGGGTTTTTTAAGCATCTGCAACACCGCCCGGCGTGCGGATCGCGGGCCAAGACCCGGTAGACGCGACAGAAGTTTAATCAGATTTTCGATTTCCCGTCCGGTCATCGTGACCCCGTTCTTAATGCAACATGCTTTAGCTTGTATCAAAAACAAAGGGCGGCGCAATGCCACCCTTCATTTTGCGCGATGAATGCGCGAAATTCTTAAATGATCCAACGTCAGATCAGAATGGAAGCTTGAAACCTTCGGGCAGGTTCATGCCGCCGGTGACGTCTTTCATCTTTTCCTGAACCGCGGCTTCGACTTTGACCTTGGCATCGTTATAGGCAGCGACAATCAGGTCTTCGAGAACCTCGGTGTCGTTGGGGTCGACAATGCTTTTATCAAGCGAAAGGCCGCGCATTTCGCCTTTGCCATTGAGCATTACCTTGACCATGCCCGCACCGGACTGGCCTTCGATTTCAAGTTCAACCAGACCTTCTTGCATGTCCTGCATTTTGGACTGCATTTGCTGGGCCTGTTTGAGCATCCCTGCAAGATTCTTCATAGCTCGTCGTCTCCTTCGAGATAAAACGCATCGTCATATACTGAACCGCTTTCGTCCTCTTCACCGGTGGTTTCTTCTTGGCCGGGTGGTAGGTGGACGGCAACGATTTTGGCTTTGGGTAAACCTTCAATGATCGCCTTGACCAGCGGGTCGTGCGAGGCATCCGCCTTGCGCTGCTCAAGGGCTTCGAGTTCCTGTTCCTTTAACGTCGGCGCACCTTCTTCACGTTCCGAAACACTGACAAGCCACCGTTGCCCCGTAAGGCTATTCATCGCCTTGATCAGTTGTGTCGATAGGTCGGAACGCGCACCGCGTGCCGGGCGAAATTCGATCCGGCCCGGCTCAAACTTCACCAGATGCATATAGTTTTTGACCTGCATGGCGATGCCGGTTGTTTCGCGGTCCTTTGCCAGAAGGTCGGCGACCTCGACAAAGCTTTCGGGCATTTTGGCGTAAACCGGCTGTTCAACCTGTTCAGGGGCGCCAAGCGGGTCGGGGCGACTTTGCGCCACCGCAGCGGCACTGCTGCCGCCGCCATTAACGACCTGCATGCGTGGACCGGGACCACCGCCGTTACCGCCGCCACCACCTTGTGGTGCGTTCGCACCGGTGTTGGCCATGTCGCTGCGAAGTTTTTTGATCAGATCACCGGGCGATGGCATTTCCGCAGCATAGGCCAGCCGGATCAGGATCATTTCAGCCGCCTGAATGGGCGAGGGTGCAATCCGGGTTTCTTCAAGTCCCTTAAGCAGCATCTGCCAAGCACGGGTTAATTGCGGCATGGCAAGCTTGGCAGCAATTTCCTTACCGCGTTCACGCTCGATCTGGGACACGCCGGGATCATTGGCAGCATCGGGCGACAGTTTTACACGGGTCAACCAATGGGTCAGATCCAGCATGTCTTGCAACATCACTGCCGGATCACCGCCAAGGGCGTATTGCGCGCTTAGCAGTTCAAGTGCTTCGTTGATTTCACCCTTCATGGTGAAGTCAAACAGATCGAAAATACGTGACCGGTCCGAAAGACCCAGCATATCACGCACTTGCTGTGTTGTGACTTTGCCTGCCCCGTGCGAAATTGCTTGATCAAGAAGGCTCATGCCATCACGGACAGAACCATCTGCTGCACGCGCAATCAGGGCGACGGCTTCTTCTTCGATGTCAGCATGTTCCAGCCCGGCAATGCGGGTGTAATGCGCGCTTAGTTCGTCGATCTGAACACGGCGCAGATCAAACCGCTGACAGCGTGACAGGACAGTGATCGGAATTTTGCGGATTTCGGTGGTGGCAAAGATGAATTTCACATGCTCTGGCGGCTCTTCGAGCGTTTTGAGAAGCGCGTTGAACGCACTTTTCGACAGCATGTGCACTTCATCGATGATGTATATCTTGTAACGTGCCGAGGTCGGGCGATATCGCACACCTTCGATCAGTTCGCGAATGTCATCAACACCGGTACGGGACGCCGCATCCATTTCCAAAACATCGACATGGCGGTCTTCGGCAATCGCGCGGCAATGTTCGCAGACACCGCATGGTTCGATGGTCGGGCCACCGTTGCCATCTGGTCCAATGCAGTTCAGCGCGCGCGCAATGATACGTGCGGTGGTGGTTTTACCAATCCCGCGCACCCCGGTCAGAACAAATGCATGGGCAAGACGTCCACTTTCAAGGGCGTTTGAAAGCGTCTTGACCATCGGGCCATGACCGATCAGCTCATCAAAGGTTTTCGGGCGGTATTTAAGCGCCAGAACCTGATATTCGCTTTTCGGGGCCACGGCCTTGGTTGCACTGGCTGCCGGTGCGGCATCACTAGGCGATGTCGCTGCGTCCGGCGCAGGGGCTTCACCTTCGGGCGTATCTTGGCTGGCGGTCTCGATCTGATCCGTCATTCATCCGGTCCGACATATTGTAAACTGGATTGGTTTTAGCAGTTTCAGTCCCGCATGGGAAAGGCCAAGTGGGAAATTTCCCACACAAAACCACATCATGCCTGACGGGGTCAGTTGCATAGAGGATCGGCGACATTCAAAGGGGAGAGATAAAAGGGTGAGAGACTGAACCGCGACCCGGAAAAACTCGTTACGGCTGCTACCTTCCGGTCCTGACCGGGTTGGCGAGCGGTCCGTCCGCAGCCAGCCTCTCGCCCCCTATATCGCGCAGCAGACAGTAAAACGCAAGTGTTGGCTTGGATTTTTTCGATCCTCGCGCAATCGTGGCTTTTTACCGGGCTGCCAGCGCGCTAATGTCGGGCACCGTTGCCCCGGAAAATACCGCCCGGACAGCAGCTTGCCTGCGATGTCGGTTGGTAAATGGAATTTAAGGATACGCGATCTTATGGACAGGCTGTTTTACGAATCCGTTGATCTTGATCGTGATGCGGTGCTGCGAAAGTCAGTAAACTGGCGACAGAGTCTGCTGGTCGAAGACTCGTTACGTATTTTGATCTGCTATGACGGTGATCCGCTTTTTGCCTGGCCCGAAGACATGGATGCGCATGAGCTTGTGGTGATTGGTGGTTTGGCAATCCGGCATCTGGACGTCGATCTTGAGGCCGCCCAATGGATTTATCTTGGACGCGATGGCAATGGCCCCGTGATGGCCGTGGATATTGCATCGGTGATTTCGGATCGGGAAGAAGCCGTGCGCCGCCTTGGTGGCGGGTTTGGCGATATGCGGACCCGTATGGCGGCTCTTTCAAGTGACGAGGCCGCCCTTGCGGCACAGGCGCGCGCCCTTTTTAACTGGCATCGCGGGCATCAGTTCTGTGGGGCATGTGGCCATGCGAACCGTGTTGCCGAGGCTGGTTATCGTCTTGAATGTAGCAATCCTGATTGTGGAAAATCGCATTTCCCGCGCACGGATCCAGCTGTCATCATGCTGATTCATCACGAAGATCACGTTCTTTTGGCCCGGTCACCGCAATTTCTGCCCAACATGGTTTCGGTTTTGGCAGGATTTGTCGAACCCGGTGAAACGCTTGAGCAGGCGGTGGCGCGTGAGGTTTATGAAGAGGTTGGTATTCGCGTCAAGCGCCCCAAATATGTCGCATCCCAGCCTTGGCCGTTTCCCGGATCATTGATGCTGGGGTTTGTCGCAGAGGCGGAAACCACAGATATCACCATTGATCAGGATGAAATCGAATTTGCCATGTGGGTGCATCGTGATGAGGTCCCGAACCTGCCAGGAAAGGGCATAAATTTGCCGCGTCCAATTTCTATTGCACGCTACCTTCTGGAAAACTGGCAGGACCGCCGTATATAAAAGGGACGCGTCATGCGCCTGCGCGGTGGCCAAATGGTTGGGTCGCCGGGGGCGTACGGTTCATTGATCCGAGAATAGCGGGAAAGATGTAGTGGCAGCTTTTCGAATAATTCGACATTTTTGCATCATGCTTGCAGCACTTCTGGCGGCGTTTTTTACCGATGGCGGTGCACCGGCAAAGGCGGCGGAGCCAGTTACGGTTAAAGTCGGTGCGTATGAATACGGTGTTGTTTATTATTTCGAAAATGGCAAACCAAACGGCATGGTTCCATTGCTGATCGGGCTTCTGAACGGGTTGCAGGACGACTATGAGTTTCAGCTTGTCGAAACGTCGTCACGCAGGCGCTATAAGGCTCTGGTGGATGGGGATGTTGATCTTCTGTTGCTCGAAAGTGCGCAATGGGACTGGCAGGACTACGCTGTGCAATTCTCTGACAAGATCGTCACAGAGAAAGATGTTTATGTAACCCAAAGCAGCACGGCGAAAACAGATGATCCCTTTGCCGATGTAACCAACCAATCGATTCTTTGCGTGCTGGGGTTCCATTACGGCTTTGCCAAGTTCAACTCTGATCCGGAATTCCTGAAACAATCTTATGATGTGTTGCTGCGCTATAACGAAAAGGAAGTCCTGAACGGTGTTTTGGCCCGCGAAGCGCCAATCGGCATTGTTTCAGCAGGTTTTCTTGCACGTGAATTGGCGGCAACTCCGGGACTGGGTGACCTTATTACCGTCGGTGTGCAACCCGATGCCATGTATGACCTTGTGTCGGTCATTGCGGATCAATCGGTCATTTCTGTTGCTGATTTTAATCAGATGATTGAAAAATTGCAGGCAACCGGTGAGGTGCAGCGCCTTTGGCAGGAACTTCATGCCAACACGTCGGGTTAAATCCTGCTGAAATTTGATACGGTGGGAAAATTTCCGTTCCTGATATGGCGGGTTAATCCAGCGGCGGAATGCGGGCGATGACATTGCGGCGCAGGCTGTCGGGGCGTTCACGCCATGCGACAATGCCGTTGTCACTTTCGCTATATCGGGTCGCAAGATCGCATAGATCCTCGATCATGGTGTCGGGATCAACGTTGCCATAGACATACCCCCATTTCGCTGCACCGCTAAAGGCAACCGAACAGCCAGACTTGCAGTTGGTCAAACATTCCGCCGGGTGCAGGTCAAAGGGTACATCACGTTCGGCACAGGCGGTTTTTACCCGTTCAAACAGAACCTTGCCGTCGCGGGGGTCACTTTGGCCGTCGGCGGCGGAAAAGGTGCAGGTGACACAAATGTTCAGGCGTGGTTTGGTGGTCATTGGGGCAATCTTTGTTGATCAATGTATGGGCGTATAGGTGTGATGGCGCGGCATCCAATCAGCTTGCGGCCTGTCTGGTCAAGTCATCATCCAGATTTCGGTTGAGATAATCCTGTATCACGATGGCAAGTTGCCGATCGACCAGCGGATGGGATGCTTCGGCAAGCATCAAGGCAACCCCGACTGCCGGAAGGGGCGGGAAACCATCACGGGCCTCAAGAACCTGAAATTCATCGGTGACACTGGCCGCGGCAAGTGTTGCAACACCAAGCCCGTCGCGTACCAGATGCAACAGGGACGCGGCCTGTCGGGATGTGGCAAACAGGGTATAGGGCCGATCCGCTTTTGAAATGGCATCAAGCGCCCAAGCATGAAACTTGCAATCCTCGGCAGGTAAAACCAATGGCAAGGGATCAAGTTCATGCTGTTTGTGGATTGGTGATGTGACCCAGACGCCGGGTTCATGACGCAGGAAATATCCTTCTTCGCCGGTTTCAGACCGGCTAATGATCGACAGGTCCAATTCCCCCTGATCCAGCATCCGGCGCAGAAGGATCGTCGGGTTGACCGAAATAAAGAATTTTGCGGCGGGGTGGGCTTTCTGGATACCGCGCAGGACCAGCGGCAGGATTTTCTGCGCATAGTCATCCGGGCAGCCAATGCGGATTGGACGTGATGCATCCTGTGTTCGCAACTTGCCCATGGCCTCGTCCTGAAGCGACAAGATACGCCGGGCATATCCGACAAAGGTGATGCCATCCGGGGTTAAAAGAACATTCCGACCGTCCCGTTCAAACAGTTTGTTATCGACCAGTTCTTCAAGCCGTTTCATCTGCATGGAAAAGGCCGATGGCGTGCGGCCAATCCGGTCAGCAGCGCGGTTAAAGCTGCCTGATTCGGCAAAGGCGACAAAGCTGCGCAGTAGGTCAGAATCCATAATGGCCTCTATGATCAGAATGATTGATCAATGAAATTGAACAGTTGCGTCAAAACTATTCGATTGTTTGCCAATCATCCAGCCGCAAATATCAAACCCGGCCGGCCAATGCTTTTCACGCATGTGCCACAAGGACATTTACAATGATTTTGAACGATTATTTGCTTTCGGGAAACGGCTACAAGGTTCGTTTGCTGCTGTCGATGATGGGAACGGCGTTTGACTATGTCGAACGCGACATCATGAAAGGGGAAACCCGGACACCAGAATACCTGGAAAAGATCAATCCAAACGGCAAGATCCCGGCGCTTGTTCTGGATGACGGTCGGGTTTTGGCTGAAAGCAACGCGATCCTCACCTATCTGGCCGAGGGAACGAACTTCGTGCCAGATGACCGTTTTGAGCGTGCGGAAATGATGGGGTGGTTGTTCTTTGAACAGTACGACCATGAACCCAATATTGCGGTGCTGATTTCCTGGTATGAGATCAAGGGGTTACCGGAAAATGCCGATATTCTGGCGCCAATGAAGCAGGCCGGGGCCAAACGCGCGCTTGATCTGATGGAAAAACGTCTTTCGGGGCATAATTGGCTGGTGGGGGATGCTCTGAGCATCGCTGACATCTCGCTATACGCCTATACCCATCGCGCAGAGCTCGGAAAAATCAGTCTGTCGGGGTATCCGGGCATCCGGGCGTGGCTTGAACGCATAGAAGCTTTGCCGGGGTACATCCCCATCACATGGACGCCATAGATCATCAGTAAGAAGCAGCCGCCACAGACCGCAGGGGCCAACATGCTTGGAGGAATGTGTGTCTGCGGCGGCTGAAAAGCCCTTGTGCGATTAAGGGGAAACACAAGGGCGGCGATAAAACAGATCAGGCGGATTTCAGAATCTGATCTGGCAACAACGGGTCGGTTTGGGCGGCGGAACTTCGGGCCTTGAAACGCGTAAAGGCGGTTTTCACATTCGGGGCATTCGTAATCATCTCTGGCCCGCCGGGCATGGCATAGAGGTAATGGAGCATCGGCATGATCATCATGTCGGGGATGGTAAAGCGGTCGCCAAAAAGCCAGCCATCGACGTAAGCATCATCTAGAACCCCAAGGTCGTGGGCAATAAGATCGCCCATCTGCTTCATGCGCACGGCAAAGCCCGGATCGTGGCGCTGTTTGGTGTCGGCAAAAACCATTGGGATAACGAAATTCCTGATAATGTTTTGATCAAGCCGGGTCATGGCAAGACTGATCCACTGGTTCATCACGGCGATTTTTTCTGTATGAACCGGGCGTAAAAGTGGGCCTGAAAATGTGTCGTCGATATACCGGCAGATGGCCGCTGTTTCATACAAAACCAACTTTCCATGGACCAAAACAGGCACCTTGCCAAACGGATTGCGATTGGAGACCTCTGGCGTTGGGGACTGTCCGGGAAGTTGCACATTCCGAGTGCTGAACTCAAACGGGATTTCTTTTTCGATGCACGCGATGCGGGCCGTGCGCGTCAAGCTGCTGCGGGGCATTCCGATGATCATCAATTCAGACATGCTGTCTTCCTTTGCTGCGATGTTTCCCGTCACCCGGATCGGGGTGAACAGAGAATTGAACTTGCAGACAGGATCAACGAGGACATAATATGTTCAAGAACATATTATCAGGATGTGTCATTGTTTTTGTATCGGTCGCAAAACCACGTTCAAACGGATCTGACAAATGCCCTACAGTCCCGCCCACAAACCCAAAACCCGTATTCGCATCCTGAATGCGGCAACGGCCCTGTTTAAAAAGAACGGGTTTGAGAACGTGACAATTGATCAGGTCATGGCCGAGGCGGGGCTAACGCGCGGTGGGTTTTATGCGCATTTCGAAAACAAGGAAGACCTGTTTGTTGCCTGCGTTGAAAACGGCATGTCGCTTTTATCCTCGCCAATACTGGCAAAGCTGCGCAAAGCGGAACGGGCCGGTGGGGATTGGGTGACATCCTTTGCCGAGCTGTATCTGTCGCGGGTGCACATTGAAAATCCGGAACTGGGCTGTGCATTGCCAACCCTTTCTGCCGAAGTCTCCCGATCCGGGGTTCGTGCACAGGAAGCTTTTTCAAAACTGATCAATCAGGCATCTGAAAAACTGGCATGGAAGCTGGCAAAAGAAGACGACGTGCCGGGCATTGATCGCCACATCAACCTCGAATCAGATCAGAAATTGCGCAATGTGCCAGTTCAATACGAACAGGATGCCATCGCGATGTTGGCCATGATGGTTGGGGCTGTTGTTCTAAGCCGTGCGGTTGATGATGAAACTGCCGACAAGGTTCTGGCGGCAACACGCGACAGTATCCCGAACTTTCGCCATAAAACGGATGAGACGGACGGCGCGGACAACGTCGGGTCAGGAAAAGGTCCGGTTGCCGTCGCTCAGTCGTCTTAGCCAGTCATCAGGTCAGAAATCAGTCAAAGAAGCCGTCAAGAATCTCGCCATAGATGGCGACAAGGTTTTCAATATCCTCGACCATCGCATGTTCATCAACTTTGTGCATGCTTTGACCGACAAGGCCAAACTCCGCGACCTCGCAATACTTCTGAATGAAACGGGCATCGGATGTGCCGCCAGTGGTGCTCATCTCCGGGCGCTTGCCCGTGATTTTTTCCGATGAATCGGCAATCAGTGTCGCCAGCTTTCCCGGATTAGACAGGAATGCGTCGCCAGAGATTTTCACCCTTAGCTCATGCGCGCCAGCATGCTCGGCGCAGACATCCTTGATCCATTTTTCAAGATCGACACCGGTGTGCTGATCGTTGAAGCGGATGTTAAAGGCAGCACTGACTTTCGCCGGAACAACATTGGTTGCACTGTTACCAGCGTCAATGGTGGTGACTTCAAGATTGCTGGGTTGGAAATGATCGGTGCCCTGATCAAGCGCGCGGGCATTAAGAACATCAAGGGTTTTGATCATGCGCGGCACCGGATTGTCCGCCAGATGCGGATAGGCAACATGACCCTGTGCGCCGTACACCGTGAGCCAGCCGGTGATTGATCCACGACGGCCAATTTTCATCATTTCGCCGAGATATTTCGGGTTGGTCGGTTCCCCCACCAGACAGGTATCAAACTTTTCGCCCTGCTGATCGCACCATTCAATCAGCCTGACCGTGCCATTGAAAGCATCGGCTTCTTCGTCACCGGTGATCAGGAAACTGATGGATTCGTCAAAATCCGGATGTGAGGCCAGAAACGCATCTACCCCGCCGACAAAGCAGGCAATGCCGGTTTTCATATCAACTGCACCACGCCCAAATAGACGACCGTCTTTGACCTCGCCGCCAAACGGATCGACGGTCCATGCGTCAAGATCACCTGCGGGCACAACATCGGTATGCCCGGCAAAACAGAAATTGCGCCCTTTGGTGCCTAGGCGGGCATACAAGTTGTCAATCGCATCACTGCCATTGCCGTCAAACACCTTGCGTTTACAGTCAAAGCCACGCGCTTCAAGTGCCTTTTGCAGAACGTCAAGTGCGCCTGCATCGGCCGGGGTGACAGATGGGCAACGGATCAGGGACTGGGCAAGTTCAAGGGCGACGGACATCTGGTCTTCTCTTGGTTAATCAGTGAAACGATGCAATGTTTCACGTGGAACATTTGGCGAACAAAAAGAGGCAGAACACATCAATTGTTCTGCCTCTTATAAATCATACGGTCTTGTGGTGACAGAAATCAGTCACGCAGCAATTCGTTGATCGAGGTTTTCGAGCGGGTCTTTTCATCAACACGTTTGATGATCACCGCGCAATACAGGCTTGGCCCCGGCGTGCCATCTGGAAGTGGCTTGCCAGCAATGCTGCCCGGAACCACAACCGAATAGGCAGGGACGCGACCGACAAAGGTTTCGCCGGTGGTGCGGTCGATGATTTTGGTTGATGCGCCGATGAAGACACCCATCGAAATGACAGCACCTTCTTCGACGATGACACCTTCGACAATTTCCGAACGAGCGCCGATGAAGGCGTTGTCTTCTATGATGACCGGACCAGCTTGCAGCGGTTCAAGAACCCCACCGATGCCCGCACCACCTGAAAGGTGAACGTTTTTGCCAATTTGTGCGCACGAACCAACGGTGGCCCAAGTATCGACCATGACGCCAGTATCAACATAGGCGCCAAGGTTAACAAAGCTTGGCATCAGAACGGTGCCCGGTGCGACATAAGCCGAACGGCGCACGATGCTGCCTGGAACGGCGCGGAACCCGGCTTCTTTAAACTCGGCTTCACCCCAACCGTCAAATTTCGACGGGACTTTGTCCCACCAGTTGGTGTTTTCGCCCGGACCACCTGCGATGGTGGTCATGTCATTGAGACGGAAAGACAGCAGAACCGCCTTTTTCGCCCACTGATTGACGACCCATTTTCCGTCAACCTTTTCGGCAACACGCAGTTCACCGCGATCCATAGCACCCAGCGTCTGGTCAACGGCTTTGCGGATTTCGCCCTGTGTGGCGGAGCTGATTTCGTCGCGGTTTTCCCAAGCGACGTTAATCACGCCTTCAAGTTCAGTTCTGTTCATTTTTCGGAGGTCCTTGCGGTCAGCCTTAAATCTGTCGAGCGGAGAATGGTCAAAGCAGGCCTTGAAGTCAACTCCGCCAGTTTACGTAGAAGAGCCTGTTTCGGGCCGCGTTCCGATCATGATCCGTACAGCAAAAAGCAATAAACGAAGACGGGGCGAATCTCAACGTTGTAACGGTTACAAATCATGCACTTTGTCGCACTTGTACTGTGTGCTGGAAAATGATGGGCGATTGCGGTGGCGAAACGGGGGTTAGGACCCGTTGGCAAGGGTCCGCAAGAAACCAACAATATCGTCGGTTTGGTGATCAATTCTTGGATCGTCACGTCCTGCCTGCGCCCATTCAAGGTCGGTATGAACCCAAACGGTTGTCATGCCCATTTCCTTGGCGGGCAGCAGATTTTTCGCCATGTCTTCAAAATAGACAGCCTTGCCCGGATCAATGCCATCGCGTGCGAGAAGCAGGTCATAGGGGGCCTGCTCCGGTTTGGGAATGTATTGCGCATCGACAATGTCAAAGATCGTTTCAAACCGGTCAGCAATGCCAAGGCGTTCCATCACCCGTTCGGCGTGACCGCGCGATGCATTGGTGAAAATAAGTTTGCGCCCGGGCAAATCATCAAGTGCGGCCGCCAGATCGGGTGCGGGTGCGACAACCGAAACATCGATGTCATGAACTTTGCTTAGGTAATCCGCCGGGTCAATTTCATGCTCCGTCATAAGCCCGCGCAATGTCGTACCATAGCGATGGAAATAGTCCTTCTGTACCCGGTATGCCTCATCAGGTTCGAGTGACAGCGTGTCGCGGACATAATGTCCGATCAAGGTAGAAACCTGTGCGAACAGGTTGCAGGCTGCCGGATAAAGCGTGTTGTCGAGATCAAAGATCAAAACCGATCCCGCATCCATGCGTGGCAGGTCCGAGCGGGGTTTCAGGGGCGACGTCATTATCAGCGGGCCTCATGGCATATGGTGTGATTGCAAATAGCGTGTGGTTTCTTTTAAGCGATCAGCCCGATCTTGCAAACCATCACACCAAATAATGCAATCAGGCATTGTAGATATGCGAAATGCGCAACCATTTATGGCTCGAATTAACGGGCACAGGGGTTTAAAACCCACCGCGAGACCAAAGATATATGGAATATTTGTCGTAAAGGTGCCGGTGCATTAACGGGCCTTTGTTTCTTACTTGTGGGAAAATTCTACACTTAATACCCGTTAGAATGGGAAATCTCGCCGATGTAAAACCCTTGTTAACACCAATGGGAAGATCATCAGTGAAAGCCGTTTTGACGCGGGCGATGTTTTCGAATTCGGGGGATGGGAAATGTCGGTATTTCTGAGCAGCGTAAGAGGACGCTTTGGATAAGCTTATAAAGGCTCGTACCGCCGAACTTCGAAATGAACGCAATCGCTTTGCAGCACTTGCGTTCGTCTGGGGTGACATCCTTCTGGAACTGGATGGCGATTTTCGGATCGTTTTTGCATCCGGTGCTTCTGACGGCATTCTGGGGCGTCGGCCGCAACAATTGTCGGGTCATCTTTTCCACAGCCTTCTGGCTAAACAGTTTCAGCCGCTGGTGACTGAAATGCTTCAGGTTGCGCGCAGACGTGGGCGCATGGACAATATTCAGGTCCGGTTTGTGCATCCTGACGAACAACTCAGCCCCCCGGTTTCCATGAGTGGCTATTTCCTGCCCGATCTTGGGGATCATTTCTTTGTCGCACTTCGGGTTGCGATCAATGCATTGCCGGCCGATGTCGCTCGGTCGATCAAACGCGATCACGCAACGGGCCTTTTGGACGAAGAAAGCCTGTCAAAGGTGGTGACCGAGCGCCTTGTTGCGCAACGCGAAACCGGAACCGAACATAAATTTACGCTGATGACCCTGAATGCGTTTGATCCGTTGTGCAAACGCATGGAACAGATTGAACGCGATGAACTTCTGGCAAGTGTCGGGGCGTTTTTGCGGGCCCATTCTGTCGCCGGTGATACCGCAGGTCGACTTGCCAGCAACCAGTTTGGCATGCTTCATCGTCCGGACGTGCGGATTGGCGAACTTGAGCAACGCATTGCCGACTGTGCGCGGGACGCCGACCCCAAAGGTGTCGGAATTGAAGTCAGCTCATCGGTGACGGATTTCACGGCTGAACTGATCCCGCCAGGCGACTTGGCGCGCGGCGTTTTATATTCCATCCGACGGTTTTGTGACCGTCAAGAACACGGGTTTACGTTTTCGCGGCTTATGGGGCAGGCCAACAATCTGGTCAATGACACCTTTTCTGCGATGCATGACTTTGGTGCGCGCGTTGATCGATTGAAATTTGACGCGGCCTATCAGCCTATTGTGCGCCTGCCCTCGGCCGAAATTCATCATTTCGAAGTTCTGGTCCGGTTCTATGACGACGATGGGAAATTGATCCCGACCCAGCAACTGATTACGTTCGCCGAACAGGTTAATATGGTCCATCGTCTTGACTTGGCGATGATGCGTCGAACCATAAAATGGATCAGAACGCAGCTTGATCTTGGGTTAACTGTGCGGGTTGCGGTGAATGTTTCCGGCCATTCGTTGGAAAACCCGGATTTTTGCCGGTCGGCCATTGCGCTTTTTGAACGCAATCGCGATGCGCTTGGTCAGTTGATGATCGAGATTACCGAAACATCGGAAATCACCGACATTGATGGTGCTGCCAAATGGATCAGCCGGTTCCGCGAATTCGGGATTGAAATTTGTCTGGATGATTTTGGGACCGGGGCGTCCAACTTCCGGTATCTCAGCGCGCTTGAGGTCGATTATGTCAAGATTGACGGTGAGTCTATTCGCCAATCGATGAAATCAGGGAAGGGGCAGGCCTTTATGCGCTCATTGGTCGATTTGTGTCACTCGATCGATGTCGAAGTTGTGGGCGAGATGATTGAAACCGATGAAATGCGTGAATTGATCACCAAGGCTGGTTTTGATTTTGCACAAGGTTATTTGTTTGGCAAACCCGAAGCCGACATCAGCCTGTATTGGCGCGATGCCAAAACACCGCGGCAATAGTATGGGGCTGGCATGGTTTTCGCCCCTGAGGTTGCCATGCCCGCGCTTCATCTTTGATGGCTATACAGGGCAATTGTTCGTCTGACAGCAAGTAACTTGCGGGCGGTATGGTCGAAGGGTCAAATCACGCTTTACCGGTTAAATGTTGGCCCATCCGGCTTGGCGCCGGATGAAATCCCGTATTTCCCCAAGATTTTATCATAAGTGCCGTTTTCCCGAATGATCTTCAGACCAATGTTGAGCTGTTCAAGAAGCTCGTCGGCATTTTGGGTGTGGCGTGTGATGCAGGAATAGTACGGGCTTGTTGAAATGACTTTTGATTTAATGTCGACGGTTTCCGGGCGCCTTTTCTGCAATTCATGCATGGCGTATTCAACGGGTGGCTTGAAGGACAAGACAGCATCCAGTCGGCGCGAAAGCATCAGATTTAGCAGGGTTTCTTCGTCGTGGGCGGTGATGACATCCAAGTTTGCGTTGCGTGCAGTGACTTCCGTGCTGTACCCGCTGACCACGCCGATGGTCATGTTCCGGGCATCTTCAAGCGTTGTGATGGTGTCGAGAATTTCCGACCGGGTTGTAAAAAGCGCGATCTCTTCCTGGCCGAGTGGGTCGGAAAACAAAAAGTCGGTTTCGCGCTCTTTTAGGTAGCTGCACGAACACAAACCATCGACCAAACCAGCCTCAGCAAGGAAATAAGCCCGTTTCCAAGGATAAAACGGCGTTATCAGCGTCAAATTCCGGGTTGCGAATGCAGAACGCAGGACTTCAACGTCATAGCCTGGTCTGGCGGTGTCGTCGGCGATCTTCGCGGGTGGGAAATGGTTGCAGGCCAGTGTGACCGTCGTTTGATCACCGGGCGGCGAGATGAGCGTGTTTTGCGCCGTTGCCGGTGTCAGGTGGTGCAAGACAAGCAAACAGCCCAGAACACCAGTGCGAAAAGCCAAGCGCAAAATATGTGCAGGTAAATGAGCGGTCACAATATGCTCTGATCCTGATTTCGAGGGGCATTAAGAGTTGAGTGGAGATGCGATGGTAGCATGCCAATTGCCAAGACGAAGTGCTCCTATGGTCTAGGGGCAGGAGCTATGCATTAAATGTGTTCTGCGGCAGCCAGTTTATATCTGGGGACGAGTTCTCCGGAGGAAATTCTATGCCTTCCAGGGAACAGCTGCACTCATCTGACATAAGTTGGCTGGTGTCCAAAGGGTTTCGATGAAAAGATTGAAACCGAGCACAATGGATGAATAGGTCTGATCCGAAGTATCACAAAGAAAAGGCCGGTGCGCAGCACCGGCCTTTTGTCTTGATCGGATCAGCAATTATTCAGCGGCTTTGACTTCTGCGCTGTTGCGGATCGAAGCTTCGCGTACATCGTTGGTGACATGTTCTTCGAACTTGGTGAAGTTCTTTTCAAACAGGCTGGTTAGATTTGAAGCTGCCTTGTCATAGGCTGCCTTGTCTTTCCAGCTGTCACGCGGGTTAAGTACTTCTGCCGGGATGTCGCCACATGCGGTCGGATATGCCAGACCGAAATAGGGATCGGTTGCAAACTCGGCATTTTCCAGATCACCGTTGAGCGCCGCATTCAAAAGGCCACGGGTATAGCCAATCTTCATGCGTGAACCAACGCCATAGGCGCCACCCGACCAACCGGTATTGACCAGCCAGCAGTTTGCACCATGTTTTTCCATCAGTTCACCAAGAAGCTTGGCATAGACCGACGGATGGCGCGGCATGAACGGCGCACCAAAGCATGCAGAGAATGCAGCGGTTGGTTCCTTGACACCTTTTTCGGTGCCGGCAACCTTTGCAGTGTAACCCGACAGGAAGTGATACATCGCCTGTGCGGAAGACAGTTTTGCAATTGGGGGCAGAACGCCAAAGGCATCACAGGTCAGCATGATGATGTTTTTGGGGTGACCACCACGACCATTTTCCGATGCATTCGGAATGAAGTCGATCGGATAGGAAGACCGGGTGTTTTCGGTGTGACGGGCGTCGTCGAGGTCAAGCACGCGCGATTGCTTGTTCATCACAACGTTTTCAAGAACGGTCCCGAAACGCTCGGTGGTGGCATGGATTTCCGGTTCAGCTTCTTTGGAAAGCTTGATCACCTTGGCATAGCAGCCGCCTTCAAAGTTAAAGACGCCGTCATCGCCCCAGCCATGTTCATCGTCCCCGATCAGGGTACGTGATGCATCGGCCGACAGGGTGGTTTTGCCGGTTCCCGACAGGCCAAAGAATATGGCGGTGTCGCCGTCCTTGCCCATGTTGGCCGAACAATGCATCGGCAGGACGCCCTTGGCCGGAAGGATATGGTTGAGAACAGAGAAGATCGATTTCTTCATTTCGCCAGCATACCAAGTGCCGCCGATGATCACCATTTTGCGTTCAAAGCTGACCATGACGAAAACGTCGGAACGGGTTCCGTCGACTTCTGGGTCGGCCTGAAGGCCCGGCGCATGCAGAATGGTGAATTCGGGGGAGAAATCACGCAGTTCTTCTTTTTGCGGCTGGATAAACATGTTGCGTGCAAAAAGGTTGTGCCATGCATTTTCGTTGATCACACGTACCGGCAGGCGGAAACGCGGGTCTGATCCGGCAAAGCAGTCTTGTACGAAAAGTTCGGTGCCCTGGAAGTAGGCGCGCACTTTTTGATACAGGCGCTCGAATACTTCGGGGCTGACCGGGCGATTTACATCGCCCCAGTCAATGTCACTTTTGGTGCTTTCTTCTTCAACGACAAAGCGGTCCAGCGGGGAACGGCCGGTATGTTCGCCGGTCAGTGCGACAAATGCGCCACCTTTGGCGATTTTGCCTTCGTTGCGACGGATCGCATGTTCGTAAAGGCCAGCAGCGTCAAGGTTCCAGTGAACGGCGCCAAGGTTCTTGAGGCCATGGGTTTCAAGGCCTACACGGCTGACAACGGGTCCTGATTGCAGCACGAATCTCTCCTGGTGGGAAATTGAATTTGGGGGTTAAATTTCAATTCTACACAAAGAATTGTGGGTAACTCTTTGCATCGAGACATATTGTTACAAAGGTGTCTTAAAAGCAACCGGTCCTTTTGCCCAATACCAAGGAAAACGTAGGGTTTTTTGCGTTTATGAAAATTCTTTGTTCAGACCCGATAATTAAATCTTCACAAACCAAATCATGCCTTGAAGTCGCGCGATTTCTTGCACATTTCGACCAAAATCTCGCGCGCGTCACCGGGGTTTCGGATGGTTTTCGGGAACTCGATTCTGATATTAGAAGACTCGGGGTGTTCGACCGCTAAATCCATGCCGTCGCAGTCAATTGCAATCATCTTCCAGCCGAGGTCTTTGGGGTGATCGGTGTAATGGCCGACAATATCGCCAATGGCATCAAGGTGGTCGGCATTCATATGGTCGATAATGCTGTTATGACCGGTTATGAGTGCAGAGCAGTCATCAATGATGAATTGCGCACCAGACAACCGACGCTGTTTGCCAAACCCACCCACCCAGTAGGCTGCTTCCACCGCGATCCGGTAAAATCCGAAATCGCCAAAGTCGGCGTATTGCGCCGCATCCGGGTTGGCAAGAAGGTATCGTGCGCGCGTTGTCTCAGCGCCGTCTTGTACAGCGCGGCCAAACAGGGTCAGGCGGGGATTGTCGGTTTCAATTGCGATTGAATGGTCATCGGTGGCGCGAGAACCCGTGAAAAGCAATGACAGCCTGTTATCGGACTTTAAGTGACGGGTGTGATCTGCAAGATCTGAAATCAGCAAGATCGGGGTGCCATCAACATCAATTGCGGGGACCACCATCGATGCCACTGGCCAGCCATCATCTACTTGCTTATGCCCAACGGCGCTGGTGGCAAGGACCGCCGAGCGGGAATATCGGCATATTCGGCGCAGATCAGATGCCGACGCGATTTGTTTGGTCCCATCATCTGCCATCGTCTGAATCCTTGAATAAAGATAGAATTTCCCGTGCGACCACGTCCAACGAGGGCATCAAACAACCCGAAGGGTGTTCTTCAGTATTGGGCCGTTTCTGGGGGGGTGGAAGTGCTTTTTGCGCTGGCGGGGTTGCTGTTGGTTCGTCGTTTTGTGATTTGGGAAATGATGCGTTTTTTACCGCCATCACTCAATCCCATCCACGACCCGATTTCTTCGCCCGTACGGAAACAGCCGGCACAATAACCGGTTTTGGCATCAAGCACACAGACTCCGGTGCAGGGGGATTTGACGGGCATGGATTTCCTGATTGCTGCGGTTGATACTTAACGGACCGGCAATAAAAAACAGTTTCGCCCCCATCGATCAAGCATGAAGCGATCAATGGGGGCGTTTTGGTCGGGTGGGGTTTCTGTCTGGACAGATATCACAGACGCGAGAACCAGTTGCTGACTTGGCGTTCTGCTTCTTCGCGTTCAACGCCGTATCTTTCCTGAACACGGCCGATCAATTTGTCCTGCTGACCATCGACCTGGTCAACATCGTCGTCGGTTAGGCGTCCCCATTCGCTTTTGACATTGCCTTTGACTTGTTTCCAGCGTCCGGCGATTTGATCCCAATTCATTTGGTATCTCCTGCGTTGTTCGTGAGTTTGCCAGTGTTTAAGGCCTTCAAGTGCCTTTGGTGTTTTCACCTTCTACAAACTAAAACGGCTGGGCGGAGGACATGTTCCAGAAACCTTTGGGTATGACGCCCTGACAGATTGTCGTTTCGGGCGGGTTGCTTGCCTTCTTTTGCCCATGGGGGTATAGCCCGTTCCATTGTTTTTATCGGAGTTGTTCTCGCACGGGACCAACGTGCGGCACGGAGGAAGATATGCGCGGCTATTTCGGGATTGGAATTGAAGGGGCAAGCAAGCCTTTGAATGTGGGCACCCTGTTTCGTTCCGCCCATGCCTTTGGTGCGAGCTTTGCCTTTACGGTGGATGCGGACTTTCGCAAGGAACGTTCAAACATTACCGATACGTCGAAGTCCGGCGAACAGATGCCGTATTATCATTTCCCCAATCACGATAACTTCTTCCTGCCGACCGGATGTCGGATGGTCGGGATCGAACTGACCCCTGATGCGATTGAGCTACCAAGTTTCAAGCATCCATCGCAGGCGGCCTATATCCTGGGTCCGGAACGCGGCAATCTGTCGCAGGGTATGCAGGACAAATGTGATTTCATCATCAAAATCCCGATGAGCTTTTGCGTGAATGTCGCGATTGCCGCCAATATCGTGATGTATGACCGTTTGATCAGCCTTGGCCGTTTTGCCCCGCGTCCGGTGCGGGCTGGTGCGCCGACTGAACCCAAGCCCGAAGGTCAATATGGTGGCTGGATTTCGCGCACGCGTGAAAAACGCAAAGGCGATCCTGAACAATTCCGCAAGGCCCCGCCGCCCGATTACAGTGTGATCGACGGGGAACTTGACGACGAAGACGACGCATAAGCCGGCCATTTCGGTTTTGATAAAAAAGCAACGACCGTGAGGGAGGGGCACGGCCGTTGCTGTATCTGACCTGTGGTTTGACGCGTCATTTAGCAGGGGGGGCTTTGACGCCGCACAGGTCAGGTGCGTGGGGGTTGATGCATTTTGTCTGTTAGGCGGCCTTTACGTCTGATGTTTTGGGTGTGCTGTTGTCGTCGGTTTCGTCAATATTCTCGTCATCCTCGTTGGGCAAATGGCCCTGTGGATTGCGCAGAAGGTTGGCAATCATGCGCATCCCGACATCACCCTGCAGGGTCAGCAGGCTTTCGGGATGAAATTGCACCGCACTGATCGGCAGGACTTTATGGCGCACTCCCATGATGACGCCATCGTCACTTTGAGCGGTTACCCGAAGATCGCCGGGCAGTTCATCTGCATTGGCAAATAACGAGTGATACCGCCCGACCTCGATGTCATCTGGTAATCCTTCAAACAGCGGATCGGTTGTATCGAGTTTCACCTTTGACGGTTTGCCATGCATCGGTGTGACAAGTTGACCCAATGATCCGCCGAAAAATTCAACAATCCCCTGCAGACCAAGACAAACGCCAAAGACCGGAAGACCTGCGGCCAAGGCACGTTCAATGCTGTCGCGCAGATGATAGTCATCGGGGCGGCCCGGACCGGGCGACAGGAACACCAGATCAGGTTTGAAATCATCAAATGCCTCATCCGGGAAGCCGGGGCGCAGGGTCAGGGTCTCCGCCCCGGCCGCGCGGATATAGCTTGCAAGGTTTTGTACAAAGCTGTCTTCGTGATCAATCAAAAGCACACGTTTGCCAATACCCGATACCGCCGGATCAATGGTGATCTCATCCTTGGCGTCACGGGTGACGGCATCAATCATTGCTGATGCCTTGAGCACGGTTTCGTCTTCTTCTGCCTCGGACACGCTGTCATAGAGTAACGTCGCACCAGCGCGGACTTCGGCGATACCCTGCTTGAGGCGCACGGTGCGCAACGTCAGTCCGGTATTGAGGTCGCCATTACACAGAACCGCCCCAATCGCCCCGCCGTACCATGCCCGCGAACTGCGTTCGACCGCCTCGATATGTTTCATGGCGGCACGTTTGGGTGCCCCGGTCACAGTGACCGCCCAGCAATGGGTCAGAAACGCATCAAGTGCATCGAACCCGTCGCGCAGACGGCCTTCGACATGATCAACCGTGTGGATCAGGCGCGAATACATTTCGATTTGACGGCGGCCCAGAATGCGGATGCTGCCCGGTTTGCAGACACGGGCCTTATCATTGCGGTCAACATCGGTGCACATGGTCAGTTCCGACTCATCCTTGGTCGAATTGAGCAATGTACGGATGTTTTCGGCATCCTCAATCGCATCACGACCGCGCGCAATCGTGCCTGATATTGGACAGGTTTCAATGCGTTGACCATTGACCCGGACATACATTTCCGGCGACGCACCAATCAGATGTTCGCCGTCGCCCAGATTGATCAAAAACCCGTACGGCGCGGGGTTGCGGCGTTTCAGACGGCGGAAGATTTCAGAGGGTGCGGTGGCGCAAGGGGTTCTGAAAACGCGGCTTGGGACAACTTCAAACAGTTCACCGCGAGCAAAGCGTGGTTTTGTTTCATCGACAATGGCAGCGTATTCGCCGGGTTTCATGTCGTTTTCAACAACGGCATTGTTGCCGCGTGACGGGGGGTGAGCCTGTGAAGCGCGTTCCAGCCCAACCGTGCTGTGACCATCCGGGGTGATGAATTCATATTCGATTTTGGTGGCCACGCGCGATGCATGGTCGACCGTAATCAGGCGATCGGGCAGGAACAGATGGATGTCCTTATGATCGGCGGGGCGATCCTGGGTCAGATTGATCTGTTCGAAATGAAGCGCGATGTCATAGCCAAATGCCCCGTATAGGCCAAGGCGTTCATCCCCCTTATGCGCAAAGAGATCACGCAGGGCACGTACCACGGAAAACAGACTTGGTTGTTGGCTGCGCTGTTCTTCGGGGAACCAGGATGCCGGGGTTTTGACGTAGCCATAAAGCCCGTCGTCACCGTCGGTCACACCTTCAATGTGCGGGTGATTGCCCAAGGTGTTGGAAATGATATCAAGGAGAACCCGGCCACGATCATTGAGGGCCCGGATGGCAAAGCCGCGTTCGCGCCCGGTAATTTCAAGCGGCGGGGTGTCAAATCCCATGTCCCAACGTGAATAGCGCCCCGGGAACTCATAGCTTGAAGACAGCAAAACGCCTTTGGTCTGATCAAGTGCGTCAATCAGGCCTTCGGTGGCGTTTTCATAGGTAATGGTGGTCATCCGACGAATGACAGAGATGCCACCATCGGTGGTATATCGATATTCGCTGCTGTTTTCTGTTTCCGAGATCGGGGTGGTCACGTTGTTTACTCCTGTGTTGGCCTTCGCCGCAGGAGGATCGTGATCATCAGAAAAAGAAAAGAAGTCTGAAAACACAAAGCCGCCTGCAAGAATGAGGCGGCCGATTGTTTTAGGGCATGTTTTTTGGCCACCCGCTTATGCGAGCCACCACCAACGATTTGCAATAAGGATCGGGTTCATGCCGTGTGTTTTCATGCCACAAAACATGAGCGCAAAAAATTCGGGCGTCAAGGCTTTTACGCCGGAGGGTTTGTTTCCGCGTCTTTTAGTTCAAGTTGCAGGGGGTGATGACAATGTGGACAGGTCAGAATTTCGTCGCTTTCGGTACGATGGACATCGCGAATGTCTTCGACAATTGATTGGGCCTGCTCGTCGCTGATGCCAAGGTCTTCTTGATGGGATTTCAGTTTGTTGCGCACCCGGTCGGTCAGGCGTTTGCCCAGCAATTGTCGGGTTGCCTGATGGCGATAGGCGGTTTCACGCCGGCGCAATTCACTGTTAAAGGCCGATGCCAATATACCGGCCGGAACAGCAACAATACCAATCCCGGTCAGCGAAATGATACTGGCAAGGAATTTACCAAACGGCGTGATCGGAACGACGTCGCCATACCCGACAGTGGCAAGGGTAATCACGCTCCAGTACAGCGCATCAATCAGATTGCCGAACGCATCGGGCTGAGCCTGATGTTCGGCAATGTAAATCGCCCCGGCACTGAACACCAGCATACAGGCAAGGGCGGCACTGGCGGCGCCAAAGATGCCTGCTTGCTGACGAAATACCAGCAACATCAATTCCAGCCCGGTGGAATAACGGGTGAATTTCAACAGTCGTAACAATCGCACGATACGAACGAAGCGCAGATCAATGGATGTAAATATCCACAGGATAATCGGCAGAATGGCAATCAGGTCAATCAGCGCCATCGGCGTCAACATATAGCGTAAACGCGCCCAAGAGCCGGAAAAGTGGGGGTCGTCGGGGGCGGACCAAACGCGCAAGGCGTATTCGATGGTAAAGATCAGGGTACACACGCCTTCGATGACGGCAAATGCGATGAAATAACGATCAGCAAACTCGTCGACCGAGTCAAAAATCACCGACACAACGTTGATGATGATCGCACTGGCCAAGACCAGATGAACAATCAAGGATAGACGCGACTTCCGGTCTACACCGTGAAGCAATGTCTGTACCTGTGATCTGAATGTCTTTTTCATCGGCGCGTATCCAACTGGCAACTCTTGATGATCGTGCCCGGTGATCTTCGCGCCAATCGTTTCAGAAAAGGTTAAGCATAGACCCCAAGGGGTTAGTAGCCCTTGGCCGCATGGATGAAGTCGGCAATCTTACGCGCATCCTTCACACCCTTTGTCTTTTCGACACCCGATGAAACATCCGCCCATGGTGCGCCGGAAATTTTGATGGCCTCGGCAACATTATCGGGGTTAAGGCCACCGGCCAGCATCCAGTCGCTTTTGAAATGGCGTCCGGTTAACAACGTCCAGTCAAAGGACACCGCATTTCCACCCGGAAGGACGCTGTCCTTGGGTGGTTTGGCATCAAACAACAGGAAATCAGCAATGCCGTCATAGTCAGACTGGGCTTTGTCGATGTCGTCTGCGGTACTGACAGAGATTGCCTTCATGACTTTCAGGCCAAAGCGTTGCTTGACCTCGGTCACACGTTCGGGGCTTTCTTTGCCGTGCAGTTGAATGACGTCAAGATTGCCGGCCTCAATTGCGGTTTGCAGGGCCTCGTCACCGGCTTCAACAAACAGACCTACCTTGAGGATGCTGTTGGGGACCTGTTTGGTCAGGGTGGTGGCCCCTTTGAGCGATATATGGCGCGGGCTTGGTGGGAAAAAGACATAACCCAAGGCATCTGCCCCGGCACTCATGGCCGCAATCAGGGCGTCTTCGCTGTTGATCCCGCAGATTTTTACCATGCAACTCATTGGGGCATCCTGTCTTGTCGTCACGCAATTCATAAGGGGGCATCTTAGCACCCATGCTTTCCATTAGCAGAAAGCACCGTAGTCCAACAGGATATTTACAATTTTACGTGGCTTTGCACTGGCAGGAATGCCTTTGCTGCGCTATTTTCCGCCCATGAGCAAGAATACAGACCCTGCCGCGGGCGAAAACGGCGAAAACACAACCCACTTTGGTTTTCGGGATGTCCCTGAAAACCAGAAGGCATCTATGGTGCGCGAGGTTTTCGACACTGTCGCGTCCAAATATGACTTGATGAACGATCTGATGAGCGGCGGCGTTCACCGTCTGTGGAAAGACTCGTTCATTAACGAGCTAAAGCCGCGCCCGGGCATGAAATTGCTCGACGTTGCCGGTGGGACGGGTGATATCGCGTTTCGGTTCCTCAAAAACGGTGGCGGGGCGGTTACGGTCTGTGACATCAACTATGAAATGTTGCATGTCGGACGCGACCGTGCGGCGGATCACGGCATCTTGCAAAACATCAACTGGACCGTTGGTGACGCGCAAAAATTGCCGCTCCCCGATCAGTCGGTTGATGCCTATACAATTGCCTTTGGCATTCGCAATGTGACCCGCATTACCGAAGCCCTTTCAGAAGCCTACCGGGTATTGCGTCCGGGTGGGAAGTTTCAGTGTCTTGAATTTTCCAAGGTTGTCGTGCCGGGCTTTGATAAGCTTTATGATACCTACTCGTTCAAGCTTCTGCCAGAAATTGGTCGGATGATTGCGGGCAACCGCGAGGCATATCAGTATCTTGCCGAAAGTATTCGCCAATTTCCTGATCAAGAAACTTTTGCGTCGATGATCCGTGATGCCGGGTTTGAGCGGGTGAAATATCGCAATCTGTCGGGTGGAATTGCTGCAATCCATTCCGGCTGGCGGGTTTGAGGAACAGTAACGAATGATCCGGTTTGTTCGGAACAGTTTTCGCCTGCTTGGCATGGCACGGACCTTGGCGCGCCATGATGCGCTGTTTCCGTTGGCCCTTGTCCCGGGTGGCAAACTACTTGCCTTTTTTGCCCGCCTGACAGCACCCTTTTCACGCCGATCAGATTTGCCGCCGGGACGCCGTCTTGCGCGTGCTTTGGAAGAACTTGGTCCGGCCTTTATCAAGCTTGGACAAACGCTTGCTACCAGATCCGATCTGATCGGGGATGATGTGGCTGCTGATCTATCTTCCTTGCAGGATCGTCTGCCGCCATTTTCAGTAAAAATTGCCAAGCGCATCATCACCGAACAACTGGCCGAACCGTTCGATGTTTTGTTTGATCAGTTTGATGATGAGCCGGTTGCAGCGGCGTCAATTGCGCAGGTGCATTTTGCCACCACGCCCGATGGGCGCGAAGTGGCGGTTAAGGTTCTGCGCCCGGATATCAAGGTGCGCTTTGCCCGTGATCTTGATCTGTTTTACTGGGTTGCAGAGATCGTCGAGCTTACGCAGCCGCGTTTGCGTCGTCTGAAACCAATTGAAACAGTCAAGGCGCTGGAAGACAGCGTTCATCTTGAAATGGATCTGCGTTTTGAAGCGGCGGCGGCCTCGGAATTTCGTGATAATTTCGACAGTGACCCGACCTATTACATTCCCCAGATTGATTGGGAACGGACCGCCGAACATGTCATGACCATGGAGCGGGTCAAAGGGGTTCGGATCGATAATGTCGAAGCCCTTGACCGTATGGGGGTTGATCGTTCGGCCTTGCTGGCAAAGGCTGCAGGTGCCTTTTTTCAGCAAGTATTCCGTGACGGTTTTTTCCACGCCGACATGCATCCGGGCAATTTGTTTGTTGACGAAACCGGACAGGTCAGCGTCGTTGACTTCGGTATTATGGGCCGTGTCGATAAACAGACACGCCTGTATCTGGCCGAGATGCTTTTGGGCTTTTTGACCCGCGATTATCATCGTGTGGCGGAAGTCCATTTTGAAGCCGGTTACGTTCCGCGCAACCAGTCGCTTGAAAATTTCCAGCAGGCCTGTCGTTCGATTGGCGAGCCGATTTTGGGCAAGGAACTGGCCGATATTTCGGTTGGGCGTTTGCTGGGGCAACTGTTTCAGGTCACCGAACAATTTGGCATGGAAACCCAGCCACAGTTGTTGATGTTGCAGAAAACCATGATCGTTGCCGAGGGGCTTTCGCGCATTCTTAGCCCGAATGAGAATATGTGGGAATTGTCCCGGCCATTGATCGAGGAATGGATGCGCGAGAACCTTGGTCCGGAAGCCAAGATCAAGGAAGCGACCCTGCAGGCCGGTTCGATGTTGCGTCGGTTGCCGCGTGTGCTTGAAGCTGCAGAACAGGCGTCTTCGGTCTTTACCGATCAGGGACTTCGCCTGCATCCTGATACGATTGCCGCCATGCGTGGAAAAGCGTCAAATGGTCAGGGCAAAAGCAATGGGTTTTCGCGCCATACCTTAATTCTTTGGGTGGCGATTGCCGCATTGGGTGCGGCAGTTTTCCTAAAATAATATTTAAAACAGGACGTATCTGATGGCTGAGCAAGAGTGCATGGTGGAAATCAGCACGGACCGTGCGCGTATTGACCATGCTTATTGCTATCACGTGATCGCCAATTCCTATTGGGGTGGTGGGCGCACACGCGGCGAGTTTGATAAATCCGTTGAAATGTCGGTTCCGGTTGGGGCCTATTGCGATGATAAGCAGGTCGGGTTCGCCCGGGTGGTCAGTGATTTGATCGCGATTGCCTATGTCGCGGACGTTTTTGTTGACCCCGATTACCGTCGGCGGGGTATTGCGGCAAAGATGATTGATGCCTTGCATGCGCACCGTGATTTGGCGCGGGTAAAACGCTGGCTTCTGGCGACCCATGATATGCAGCCGTTGTATCGACAGCATGGGTATGAAGACCTTGATGACCTTATGATGATGCGTGTTGATGAAGGGGCTAAAAGCCGAAAACCATTGCGATAGCGGTGGGGTTCACTGATGGTCTAGCGAGATGATCGCCACGTTGCCAAGAATAAGCAGGACACAAAAGAAAACGCCGCCTCGGTCAAGCCGGGCGGCGGTTTCTTTTTAATGCAGATATTTGGTTAGCTTTCGCGAACCTCGGCAAGGAAGTTGCCAACTTCGTCGCGCAGCGTACCCGATTGGGTGTTGAGCTTATCAGAAGCGCCAAGCACCTGATGTGCTGCCTCCCCGGTTTGACGGGCGGCAGCTTGCATCTCGTGGATATGGTTGGTGACTTCCTGCGTGCTTTGAACAGCCTGCTGAACTGAGTTTGAAATCTCGGTGGTTGCCTGACCTTGTTCTTGCACAGCCGCCGCAACTTCGGTGGCGATTTCGTTTAAGTTGGAAATGATGCTGGTGATGCCATCAATGGCACCGACGGCGTCCTGTGTTGATCCCTGAATGCCGGAAATCTGTGCCGAGATATCCTCGGTCGCACGCGCAGTCTGGTTGGCAAGGTTTTTGACTTCGTTGGCGACCACGGCAAAGCCCTTGCCAGCATCACCGGCACGCGCGGCTTCGATCGTTGCATTCAGGGCCAGAAGGTTGGTTTGTTCGGCGATGGCCTGAATGATTTGGACGACTTCACCGACTTTCTGTGCCGAAACATCAAGTCCCTGCACCATTTGGTTCACGCGGTTGGCTTCGGTGCTGGCGTTTGCTGTGATGTTGGATGTTTCATTCACCCGTGCGCTGATGTCGCGAATGGACATCGCAAGTTGTTCGGCCGCACTGGCCACAGTTTCAACACTGTGATTGGCTTGTTCAACTGCGGCGACAACGGCCTGAGATCCGGCTTCGTTTTGCTGAACGGCCGCGACCATGGTTTGGGCAACTTGTTGCATTTCACCCGAAGCACCCGAAACACCGTCAACAACCCCCATGACGGTTTGTTCGAACCGTCCGGCAAGGCCCGCCATGGCGTCCCGACGGTTGGCTTCTGATTTTGCACGTTCTTCTTCGCGCTCATGATCAAGCTGGGCAACGCGTTTGGCATTTTCCTTAAAGATTTCGACCGATGAGGCCATCTCACCGATTTCATCGTTGCGGCGACTGCCCGGAACATTGATATCAAGGTTGCCGTCAGCAAGGGCCGCCATCGCGCCATTGATCTTCACCATCGGGATCAAAATCTGGTGGCGCAAAACGAACCATGTGACGCCCAGAAGGACAATCAGGATGGCGGTGGCAAGGGCCAGTTGGACAATGACGGCCTGTTTGACCTCGGCATTGACGCGATCAAGGTTCCAGGCCGTGACCAGCATGCCACGATACATGTCAGCGTCGCGACGTTTGGAATATTTTGTGATCGGGGATGCGACGATAACAGCATCGTCAGAAATAAAGCTGATGACTTCCTTATTCTCGATTTGCTCAAGATAAGGTTCGATCAAAGCAGTCAGGTCATGTTTGGGAAGGGTTTCGGACTGGTAGCTACCGATTGCATCGCCATTGGGATTGATCGCAGACAGTGTTGCCAGCTGTGAACCTTCTTTGTCGGTGATCTTGCGAAATTCTTTTTCGACGGATGCCCCATCCATCGCGATAAATCCGGGCTGAACGGCGGTCGACAGCATTTCGGTTTTTTCGACCGATTCATTGTACATGATTTCAATCATGGCATTGCGCTGTGACACGGTCTGAATGGTCATCATTGCGCCAAATCCGACGACCAGCAATGCAACAATAACGAGAATAACTTTACGTCCGACAGATGTGCCGGATCTTTTTAGTTCGGCCATTTAAGGTCTCCCGTCCTTTGAAGCCATTTAAACCCAGTTTCCCCAAATACCCGGTCAGCTGTGTCGTTTCCGGTGACGACTGTTCTTGCTGATCGGTTTTGTGGCCAATTGTTGTTCAGGCTTGCACCCACTGAACCAATCGACTTTTTTTGTTGCCTGCCGTGGGGCAGGAAGGCGTCACACGTTCTCGTGCAACGGTTGTTCTTAATCAAAAAGCTACTCTAAAGGATCACATTATCGAAACAATAATCGATGGTTTTGGCGATAATTCGGTTTGGGGGAATTCAATTGGATAAATCCACTCAATCAGGCGGTATTTTTTGGTAAAATATACTAGGGTGCTCATATGTACGGGGCTGTCGACTCGGTTTGATGTGAATTGGCGGCACCTTAAGCGAGGCTTGCTTGTGCAAAAGCAATGGGTCCAGATTGGTCATGATCTGGGGCGGGGGAACGTAGATGGCTAAAACCAGTACAACAACAAAGAAACGGGCGACTAAGAAAACGTCGAAAAGCCCGACCAGTCGGAAACCGGCACAACCGAAAAAAACAGTATCAGAAGAAACAGCGGTGGTTCAGACCACGCTGTCACCGGTCCCCGATGTTCAGACCGTGCAAAAGGCGGTGCAGAATGGCAAGAAAAATGACCCTGAAACGGCGTTAGTGCAAAAGCGTCGTGTTGTGAATGATCTGTTCCAACGTGGGCTTGCGGCCCATCAGGCTGGTCAAATTGATGATGCCATCCGTCTTTACAGTGCAGCCTTGCGTCAGAACCCCGACCAGCCAGACGTTTGGAATAACCTTGGTGTGGCGCTGCGACGGAGCAAACGGTTTGCAGCGGCCCTGATTGCTTATCGCCGGGCGGCGGATCTGCGCCCGGAAAATGCCGGGCTATGGTCGAATATGGGCAACTGCCTGCGTGAAATGATGCGCTTTGACGAAGCACTCGCCGCCCATAAAAAGGCGATTGAGCTTGATGATACAATCAAGTCGCATACGTTTAATACTGGTCTTGTATATCGTGATTTGAATAAGTTTTCAGAAGCACTTGGCTACTTCAACCGTGCATTGGCGATGGACCCGGAGTATGTCGATGCCAATTGGGACAGTGCGCTCGCACATCTGGCGTTGGGGGATTACGCCAAGGGATGGGCGGGGTATGAAACCCGCCGCCAACTGGCCGACAATCCTATCCGTCCTCTCGACAGTGCGCCAGAATGGGATGGCAAAGGCGATTTGCGCGGTAAACGGTTGTTACTGCGTGCCGAACAGGGGTTTGGCGACATGATCCAGTTTGCCCGGTTCATTCCGTTGGTTGCCAAACGTGCGGCGCATATCATTGTCGAGTGCCGTAAGGAACTGATGCCGATCATGCGCACGGTATCAGGGGTTGGAGCCGTGGTTGAAAAGGGGCGTGCATTACCGGAATTTGATCTGCATGTGCCACTGCTGAGCCTGCCACATGTTTTGGGCATTGGCGAAGCCGACCTGAAAAAGATTTCCGCTGATCCGTATCTGTCTCCGCCCAAAGGAAAGCATGTGCGTTTGGCGCCCCCGACGGGCACGGTGCTTAAGGTTGGGTTGATTTGGGCGGGTAAGCTTAATCCCCGTGACCGTTCCTGCCCGCTTGATACGCTGCTTCCGATCCTGTCGGCCAAAGGTGCCGCGTTTTACAGTTTTCAAGTCGATGATCGCCGCGCGGATATTGAAAAAATCGGCGTCACGGCCTTTGTCACTGACCTTGGCGATCACATCCATGATTTCGGCGACAGTGCTGCCTTGATGCAGGCGATGGACCTGATCATCAGTATCGACAGTGCACCGGCCCACTTGGCGGGCGCAATGGGAATTCCGGTCTGGATGCTGCAACTTTACACAACGGATTGGCGTTGGTTGGTTGATCGCGCTGATAGCCCTTGGTACCCGTCCATGCGCATTTATCGCCAACAAAAGCCCGCAGATTGGTCTACGCCAGTTGAAAAGCTGTCAGCAGATTTTTCCACGTTATTGCAGGCGAGAAAGAATGCGCCTGGCGCAAACTAACTGCGACAATGCATGTTTGTCGGTCTTGTGACAGATGAAGAAAACAGCGAAAACTTGCCATACACGCAGACTAGGCGTAGGTAAGCGCCTTAATTTTGTAGATAGCAGACCTTAATGGTGTGTCGTCGATTACGATCTGAATAAACCCGTTTTGGCCAACAGATCTGGCGCAGGAGAATTCTTGTGAGCGAAGCTTATAACAAAGGTTTCCCGGTTTCCTGGGAACAGATGCATAGAGACGCACGTGCCTTGGCGTGGCGTCTTTTGGAACAGGGCCCGTATAAGGGCATTATTGCGATTACCCGTGGTGGTCTGGTGCCCGCCGCAATCATCGCACGCGAACTTGATATTCGCTTGATTGATACCGTTTGTATTCGCAGTTACTCTGACAAGAGCCGCGGTGATCTGGAATGGCTTAAGGGCATCGACGGTGACGGCACCGAAATGCTGATCATTGATGATCTTGTCGATACCGGCAAAACCGCCAAGGCTGTTCGCGAAAAACTGCCCAAAGCGCATTTCGCAACTGTTTATGCCAAGCCGCTTGGCCGTGAAGTCGTCGACAGCTTTGTGACGGAAGTATCCCAGGATACGTGGATTTACTTCCCGTGGGATATGGAATTGTCGGTTAACGCCCCGATTTCCGAACGCGCCCGCTAATCGGCTTTTGAAAGGTATCCGTATTACCTTGTAGCTGGTTGGCCCAGACAAGGAGAATACAGGATGCGCACAGAATTACGCCCGGTTTTCCATCGTCATGCCCGTCTTGCGGCCCGGTGGGCCGGGCGTTTGTGTTTTGGCGTTCTGGTCTTCGGTGTTGCGGGACTCGCAACCACCGAATCATCGGCACAACAGGTATCGGAACGGGTTGCCCGGACACAGTCACTTTTGTCCGGTGAGGCCGGATATCGATTGTCGGTGTTTGCCGAAGTACGTAACGCGCGCACAATGGCCGTGGCACCGGAACTGGGAGGTGTTTTTGTCGGTACCCGTGGTTCCAACCTGTATTTCGTGCGCGATGCAGATGAGGATGGGATTGGTGAAGAGGTCAATCTGATTGCGGATGATTTCAAACAGGCCAACGGCATTGCCTATCGGCCAGGTACCCTGTTTGTAGCCGATCAGCACCGGATTGTGTCTTATGACCTCAGTGGGTTTGATGGCACAAAGCTTAGTCGTCCGCGTCTTTTATTTACCAATCTTCCGGATAAAAGCCATCACGGTTGGCGTTATGCCGCACTGTCACCTGATGGGGATCGTTTGTTTGTTGCAGTTGGCGCGCCGTGTAATATCTGCAAGGTCAGTGGCCTTGAAGGCACAATCATTTCCATTCCGGTGAATGGTGGTGCACCGCAAGTTTATGCAAGCGGCATTCGAAATTCGGTTGGTTTGACGTTCCATCCCGATACAGGTGACCTTTGGTTCACCGATAATGGTGGGGACCGACTAGGCGACGACATCCCGCGAGAAGAGCTTAATCATGCTACAGGGCCAGGGGAGTTCTTTGGATATCCATGGTATGCGGGCAGTGACACAAGAAGCCCGCAATTTGACGATGAGGCGGTGCCGCACGAGGTTACCTTCCCGGCATTTACCTTTAACGCCCATAATGCGCCACTTGGTTTTGCGTTTGATGATGGTGATGCGCTTGTGGCGCTGCATGGTTCGTGGAACCGGACCATTCCAGATGGGTATAAGGTCGTTCGGGTTGAGTTTCGCAATGGCAAACCAAGCGTCGAGAATCCGTTCTTAAGTGGGTTCTTACGCAGCAACGGTGAAGTTGTCGGCCGTCCGGTGGATGTGAAGCATTATGTGGACGGATCGATCTTGATCTCGGACGATCATACAGGTGCGATCTGGCGAATGATGCCTGAAGGGTGATCATGGCGCCAAGCCCCGTAAATTAATTGATTGGGCTGGATGCGATGTTCTTGCATCGCCCGACAAAGACGGCTATAAAACGCCCCGCTCAAGCGGGTGTAGTTCAATGGTAGAACGGCAGCTTCCCAAGCTGCATACGAGGGTTCGATTCCCTTCACCCGCTCCAAGCTTTCCACCGTCACTTTCTGTATTAGTTTGTCGCGCAGGTCTTATTGCTTTGGCATGTGTTGTCACAGCCATCTGACGTGCCATCGGGACAGCATGCTATCAGGCGGTTTCGCAAACGTTTGCGGGCACGTTGAACGCGTGACTTAACCGTGGGCAATCTGATCGCATGACGTGCGGAAAACTCTGTTTGACGGGTTCGTTTCAGGTCAATCTCGGTCAGTATCTTTTGGTCGTCATCGTCCATGCCTGAAATAATATCTGACAGGCATGCGCTTAGATCGGCTTCATCAGGCTGTGTATCGACCGGGATCATTTCAGCGTGTCCATACCATGTTGGATCACTTTGAAGATTGTTGGTTGTGGAGCGTTTGCGACTTTGTCGGCGATAAAAATCAACGATTTTGCTGCGCGCGACAGCGTAGACCCAAGCGGACGGATTACTTGCAGTACTAAGCGTTGACTGGGTGCGGATGATCGCTTCAAGGATGTCGGAAACGACATCCTCTACCTCATTGACAGGGACGCGGGTTTGGACAAACCGGTGCAGGCCCCTTTGAAGGGCCTGCCAGTCAGCGGAACTATGGTGTGAGGATGCGAATTTCATTACTCTTTACGCACAACATACCTGATTGGGGTTTGATGCCTTCTTTGGTTGTTGGTCACAACAACCGGCCATCGACGAATTTGTATTCTTTGTTCCGTCTTTGGGATCGTCATCAAGGATACGATACCATTCCCATGACAATCCGTCTGGTTCCGTCGTCCAGAACTTATCTTGTTTGGCGTGGCAACACCCGGTTTGAGTAACCTCACTTGTTGCAATATCACTGTTGGTGAGACGCGCTGCGGTTTGAGAAAATTCGTCCACAGTTTCGCATTCAACCCCAATGTGGTTGAGGTTCTCTGGTGCGTTGGCGTTTTCAAACAAAACAAGTTTTAGCGGCGGATGAGTAATTTCAAAATTAGCATAGCCGTCACGTTGTTTGTGGACCGAGGTTGCGAACATATCGCTATAAAACGCAATTGCGCGATCAAGGTTTTGAACGTTCAGGGCAAGTTGCAGGCGCATTGTGTGTCTCCTATGACATCGATGTAATATCTAGGAAGACGCAAGCCCCAGCAGAAGGATGCAGAGGGATTCAAATTTCCGGAAAAATTTGAAAGAGTACACTTGAAGACTGTGCACTGGTATTGGCCCGTCAGGACAAGGTGCGGCTTATGGTGCAGGTGCCAGATAGACGAGGTTTTTGTCGCGCGCTTCTTCATCGCTGCAAATCTTGATGCTGTCTTCTTTGGCGGTGCTATCGGCGAAACGGGGATCAAGGGGCCCGATATAATTGTTTGCCCCCTCGGTCCTATAAAGGCAGTGGCCATTTTCACCATCAAGGCGTTTACCGTCACGCCATTTTTCAGGGGCGATTATATCGCCACCATGGATACCGATTTTCGCATTGTCGGCTTCGGTCGATAGGCTGTCATAGCGGTGTGAATAGCCCGGTATCGGCAGGGCTTCGCCGTCGGTGATCATGGCCGCAGCCACGTCTCGTTCGCCAATGCCACATTCAACAATGGGGAAATCACCTTCTTTTTCTGAACGTTCCGGGTCACCGGGCCAGCATTGGACGGTGAAGGGGGCCATGGCGAAATATTTGCGCAATTGCATGGCCGATGACATGCCACAATCCTGGAAAGTGCCATTATGACGGCACTGTTGGCCGAGTTCAGGAGCATCCATTCCTGCGATGTCGGCAACTTTGCCGTTTATCATGATCGTATCGCCATCAATCACCTGTATGTCCCGGCCTTCGGCCTCTAGTGCCATTTCGCCGGTCTTTGCAATTTTGTCCCCGGCGGCGTGAACCGGTTTATCCTGCAGGTAAACGGCAAGCGCAAATAATGCGGGTACGGCAATCAAGACAATCAGGTGGGAAAAGCGTTTCAAGCAAACCTCGGTATGTTGGCAACTGTGGGGCAGACCCCAAGTATCGCAAGGATGGCACATCAGACAGATCAACAGAACATCTAAAAACAACGGCGAAATAATGACCTTGATGGACTGATGCGATGTCATTCCGCCAGGTCTTATCCAATAACCGGATGCATTTACGGACGTTTGGCGCTACAAGCGGATTTTGGTCCAGCTGTCAGGGAAGCGGCTTTGTTTCGTCTGCAACCGATCTTTTTCGTCGTCGGGGTCATGGTTATTATCATCGGTGTTTCGATGTTGGTGCCGGCGGCCGTGGATTTGTATTACGGAAATCCCGACTGGAGAATTTTTGCGCAAGCCTCGATGACCACCATCGGTTTGGGCGGAATGGCGTGCCTTGCCTGTCGATCCGATATCGGGCCACGCGTGACATCACGCCAGGGCTATGTCCTGACTGTCGTGTCATGGATTGCGGTCAGCCTGACCGGGGCGTTGCCACTGTGGTATTCATCGCTTGATATCAGCTTTTGTGACGCGGTGTTTGAAACGGTTTCCGGTCTGACAACAACCGGATCGACGGTTTTGTCTGGCCTTGATCAAATGCCACCGGGTTTGCTGGTGTGGCGTTCGATCATGCAATGGCTTGGCGGGATCGGGATCATTGTTACCGCATTAGCACTTTTGCCGATGATGCGTGTTGGCGGGATGCAGCTTTTCCAGATGGAAAGTTCGGACCGTTCAGAAAAACTCAGCCCGCGCATACGCGACATGTGCATGCAGATTGTGCTGATTTATGTCTCGCTGAGCGTCATCTGCATGTTGCTTTACCGGTTCTTTGGCATGACATGGTTCGATGCCATCAACCACGGCATGACGACCCTTGCGACGGGGGGCTATTCGACGTCGGATATGTCTTTTGCAAAGTTCGATTCCAACCTGGCCCTGCATTGGGTCGGGGTTGTTTTCATGTGTGCGGGGGCCCTGCCCTTTACCGCCTATGCGGTTTTGATCCGTAAACGCAAAATTGGCGCGATCATTGGCAATCAGCAGATCAAGCTGTTTGGCCTGATCATCACGGTCTTTACCCTGCTTTTGACATTCCGGCTGGCCCAGATTTCAGATGACAGCATTTTCCGGTCACTGACCATGGCGGCCTTTAACCTTGTGTCGGTGATTACAACGACGGGGTTTGCGTCGGGTGATTATCTGTTGTGGGGGCCAGCAGCGGTGATGCTGTTTTTCTTTGCAACTTTTATTGGTGGGTGTTCGGGGTCGACAGCGGGCGGGTTCAAGATGTTCCGCCTGTATGTGATTTTTACCGGGCTTCAGGCGCATTTCATGCGGTTGCGCAGCCCATCAGCGGTCGTGGTCAGTCGTATTGATCGCCATGAGATCACCTCGGACATTTTCAATGCTGTGACGGTGTATGTCTGTCTTTTGGCGTTGAGCTATATGGTGGTAACGGTCGCACTTGGGTTGACCGGGCTTGATCTGATCACGTCGATGAGTGCGGCGGCAACAGCACTTGCCAACGTTGGCCCGGGACTTGGCAATATTATCGGACCGGCAGGCAACTTCCAGTCTCTGCCCGATTCGGCTAAATGGATTCTGGATGTTGCGATGATCCTGGGCCGGCTGGAGTTTGAAACTCTGCTGGTGCTCTTGATGCCGTCCTTCTGGCGCGACTAGGTTTTAACCGGCGATTTTCGCCGTCTGACCTTAAATATGTCGTGGAACAATCCGATCAGCATCACGTTCTATACCAGACATCTCCGCAGCATATGTGCGATGCGGCAAGGTAGATTTGCCTTCGCTTGATAAATCCCTATAATGCGCGGCCCGCGATGGATCGCGGTGGTCGAATATGACAGCAATTTTTATACGAGGTTAGACAATTATTATGAGTGCCGAAAATCTCCATGTCGGTGTAATCGGCGCAACCGGTGCGGTTGGCGTCGAGCTGATCAACGTTATGTTTGATCGTAACTTCCCTGTAGGTGAACTCACCCTGTTCGCGTCCGAGCGTTCCGCAGGCAAGACCGTGGAGACTAAGTTCGGCACTAAGACCGTCGCGCTGTTTTCTGTCGAAGAAGCCAAACAGTGTGACATTGTCTTCCTCGCTGTTTCGGGTGATTTTGCCAAGGAATATGGGCCGAAAATTGCCGAAGGTGCGTTGGTGATTGATAACTCCTCGGCATTCCGTTTGAATGACGATGTTCCGCTGATCGTGCCGGAAATCAATGGTCATCTTGCCAAGACAGCAAAGCTGATTGCGAACCCAAATTGCACCACGGCGATTGCCGCGGTGGCACTTTGGCCGCTGCATCAGGCGTTTGGCTTGAAGAAAGTCATCGTTTCAACCTATCAGGCCGCTTCGGGTTCCGGGCAGCCGGGTATGAACGAACTGCGTGAGGGGCTTGCTGCGGGTTTGGCAGGTAAGCCGATCCCCGCTGAGGTGTTTTCTTCGCCGCTGGCGTTCAACGTCATTCCGCACATCGATACCTTCCAGGAAAATGGCTACACGCGCGAAGAAATGAAGGTAACCTGGGAAACCCGAAAAATCTTTGGCACGCCTGATCTGCCAATTTCATGCACGGCAGTGCGTATCCCGACGGAGCGTACTCATTCCGAGTCCATCGTGATTGAAACCGAAAAGGTTGTGACCCCTGATGCGGCGCGTGAAGTGCTGGCGAAAGCCAAGGGTGTGAAGCTTGTTGACGATCCTGCCAACAACAAATACCCGATGCCGTTGACCGCGACGGAACAGTATGACGTCGAGGTGGGTCGTATCCGTACGAACCTGATCTTTGGCGATCATGGTCTGGAACTGTTTGTGGCCGGTGATCAGCTGCTTAAAGGTGCGGCTTTGAATGCTGTCCAGATCGCCGAAGCATCGATTGCTGACTAAGCCAACAGGTTTGGACGAGAATGCAAAACGGCCCCGATATTTCGGGGCCGTTTTTTCGATTTAGATCGCCTAGCGGATCAGCCAAATCATGCCAACGAAATATGATCCGGGCCAGTCGCCTTGGCCGTGTAAAGCGCATTGTCGACCCGCATCATCAAGGTATCGATGTCTTCGCCATCGCGATATTCGGTGACACCGGCACTGATGGTCATGGTGATTTCTTCACGACCGAACCGGATGGGTGAATTGCGGACGTGATCGGCCAGGTCGCGTGCCTTGGTCAGCGCGTCCTGTCGATCCATCTCCGGGAATAAAATAACAAACTCGTCACCACCCCAGCGACAAACAATATCAGACTCCCGCACGGCGGTCCGAATATTGGTCAGGACCTCACGCAGGACTGCATCCCCGCCCGGATGGCCATAAGCATCATTGATGCCCTTGAAGTCATCAAGATCGAAAGTCATCACCGACAGCGGTTTTGTCTGGCGTTTGCAGCTTTTCCGTGTGGTGTCAAAAAGCATGTCAAACACTTGCCGGTTATAGCTGCCTGTCAGTTTGTCGCGTGATGCCAGTTCTTCAAGGCGGTTCTGATAATTTCGAATTGTCAGATAGGCGGCGAGCCCGACGATAACTGTAATCAGAAGTGAAATGGCAATATTGATCAGCAGCGTGTTCTGGATACGCTCATTCGCGACAAAATCGTTTTGTTCAACGATCAGAAGCCAGCCAAATTCAGGCACCAGGCGGCTGTTGACGAAGTAAGTTACGCCGTCTTCCTCATATGAAATCGACGACCCGGGGGCGGTCAAAATTTGAGTTGCGTGATAGCGCATGCCACGACGTTCATGGAGCGAATTCGCAGTTCCAAAACCACTTCCGTTAAGGGTCACTTTGCCTTCGCGGTCTACGAAATAGATCGTGCGACCGTATCGCTTTTGGTAGGTTTCAATCAGGTTTGTGACCGCTGTCAGGGACAATCCGACGCCTGTGACGCCGATGACATTCCCATCGTAATCACGTACCTGATAGTTGACGAAAATGGTCAAGCGGGACCGGTCGACGGTATCGCTGTCGATATTGACTTCATAGGGTTTGATGTCGTCGCGCGCCTGAAAATACCAAACGTCGGCTGGGTCTTCTTCACTGATTTTTTTGATGACCCCGCTCGGGTGGTAATAATTGCGGGTTTTTTCGGAGATGAAATACGACGTAATCGTATCGTAGCGGTTTTGGATTTCACCCAGATACTTGATGATCTTGTCGTTATCCTGTTCACCCGCCAACGCCCAGTCGCGGACAAATGTGTCATGCGCCATCAGCGATGAAATGAAAATCGGCTGCAGAAGATCGCGCTGTATTTCGGAATAAATGTTGTCGCTGGTAAGGGGCAATGTGGTTTCGGAAATCTGTTCTTCAACAGATTCTCGCGCAACATGGAAACTGACAAAACTTGTCGTCAGAAAACCGGTCGCCAGCAGGAGACACAGGACAATTGCGAAGTATAATTTCTTTCCCAAAATGGAAAGCCCCCAAAGAAAGCAATGGCTTGTGCCGCCGTTAATTTGTTCTCTGCGGCAAATTTGACGTTTGTAATGTAGGGCAAATTAAACACGATTGCATCGTCCGAATTGGTTCGGCTTCTCGATTGTCGTTCGGGTGGAACATGGGGATGCGAAAAACTACCCGGTCAGTCAATTGGGCTCAGATCCTCGTGATTTTAAATGATATGCGGTTAATTGCGATCAGTATCGGAAAATAATGGCTTTGCTGTCATGATGCGATCAATAGTCTTTGCCTGCCGGATGCCTGATCGGGCAATCGTCAGTACAATGGTGATCAGACGTGAAGTCAAACCAGAAAACGGCTGTTTCCTGCGCATGGTTGCGCTTTCAGATCCAAAAGACATGACTGAAAAGGTCTGGACTTTCTTCCCGCATGTGCCAAGAATTCCGCAGCATGTGACGAAGAGGGTACATCACAGTCGCAATTTCGGGTATGCAGTGCTCTGGCAAGATACAACAGCAAAGACATCAGGCCGTCCTGCCCACGAGGTAGAACAGCGCGGTAAACATGCCAAGAGGCGTTTCATTGATCGATTTCCGTCCCATTCTTTTCATCATTGGCATTCTGCTTTGTACGCTGGCAGTGGGTATGTTCGTTCCTGCACTGGTTGATCTTTATTATGGTCAGTCGGATTGGCTCGTGTTTTCGGCGGCATCCTTTGTGTCGCTGTTCGTGGGCGGCGCGCTGATCATGATGAACCGGATGGAGAACCTGAAAATCAACTCGCGTCAGGCCTTTATCCTGACGACATTAAGTTGGCTGGTTCTCACGGCGGCATCGGCCCTGCCATTTGCTTTTTCTGATCTTGATATGTCCTACACCGACGCATTTTTTGAAGCGATGTCAGGCATTTCAACCACGGGATCGACGGTGATTGTCGGTCTTGATACCGCACCGCAAGGGATTTTGTTGTGGCGTGCACTTTTGCAATGGCTTGGCGGGATCGGGATCATTGTGATGGCGATTGCCGTCATGCCGATGCTGCGTGTTGGTGGTATGCAGCTTTTCCGCATGGAAAACTCCGACAAATCCGACAAGGCCTTTCCACGTGCAACCCAGATCGCCATGGGCATTGCGGTTCTATACCTTAGCTTTACCGCGCTTTGGGCCATCATGCTTTGGTGGGCGGGAATGTCGCAATTTGATGCGATTGCCCATGCGATGACGACGATTGCCACCGGCGGGTTTTCGACCAAGGATGCATCGGTTGGGCATTTTGATAGTGCCGCGATTGATGTCATCATCACCCTTGGCATGGCGACGGGGGCGTTGCCGTTCATTTTGTATCTTCAGATGTTGCGCGGACGCGGAAGAGCACTTTTTCGCGATAGTCAGGTGCGCTGGTTCATCACCATCGCGTCTTCGATTATTCTTGGCCTTGCCTTTTGGCATTCGGAAACCAATGCCGTGCCATTCCTGACCGCATTGCGCTATACGTCGTTCAATATTGTGTCCGTCATGACCGGAACGGGCTATGCGACGACCGATTACGGGCTTTGGGGTCCGTTTGCCGTTACGGTATTTTTCTTTGTGATGTTTATCGGTGGCTGTGCCGGATCGACCACATGTGGGGTGAAGATTTTCCGCCTGCAGGTTTTGTATGAAATCGCAAAAGTTCAGCTGTCGCACATGCTACGTCCGCACGGCGTTTTCATTGCCTATTATAACCGTAAACCCCTGTCGGAAGACGTTACTGAATCTGTTTTGAGCTTCTTCTTCCTGTTTGTTTTCTGTTTTATCGTGCTGGCGGCGGGCCTTGGTGCAATGGGGCTTGATTTCATCACAGCTGTTTCCAGTGCCGGGACCGCGATTGCCAATGTGGGGCCGGGACTGGGCCCGATTGTTGGTCCGTCGGGGAATTTCGCGACACTGCCCGATGGTGCAAAATGGTTGATGTCGATCGGGATGCTGATCGGGCGATTGGAAGTCTTTACCGTTCTCGTGCTGCTGTTCCCGGCTTTCTGGCGGGATTAGGACCGCTTCAGCTTAAAATATCATGTCTTTATCAATCCAAAGCCTCGTCAGATAGTTTACCTGACGAGGCTTTCATGATGTGGAATTGACAAAATAGGACATTTGACCTAATTTCATATTTAGGACGATTGTCCTAGGCGGGTAATTTTGGTGACTGTGAGTTAACGGCATCAGGCATTCATTGCAGGTCTGAGTTGGTTAGGAATTTTCGAATGGCTATCGCGACCCGGGACCGGATCATTGAAACAGCGGATATTCTGTTTTATCAACAGGGGTTTGAGGCGACTTCGTTTGCCGATATTGCATTGGCTGTCGGTATATCGCGGGGAAATTTTTACCACCATTTCAAAACCAAGGACGACATCCTTGATGGTGTTATCAACCATCGTTTGGCCAATACCGAACAGATGCTTGATCGTTGGGAGATTGAGGGTGATGACCCGGCGGATCGCATCCGTAGTTTCATCCACATCCTGATCGTCAACGGTGAGAAAATCCGAAAATTCGGATGCCCGGTTGGAGCGCTGTCATCAGAGCTGGCGAAACTGAACCATGCGGCTCAAAGCGATGCCGCATCGCTCTTTACCCTGTTTCGAAGCTGGCTCAGTCGGCAATTCGAGCGGCTGGGATTTGCGGGAAGGTCAGATTTTCTTGCGATGCACATTCTTGGTCGCAGTCAGGGGGTGGCAACTCTCGCCAATGCCTTTAACGATGATGCTTTCTTGCGTAGCGAAGTGGAGCTGATGTGTCTCTGGCTTGATGAACAGATAGCGTCGGTTGGAAAGTATTGACCTAACTGTACACCACACCCCCATTCCGTTGATATTAAAGATCAAAACAGGGAGAAAACCATGTTCACTGTCTTTTTGAGGTTTGCGGAGCACCGTGCAAGGGCGCCCGAATTCATGGATGGGCATAAGGCCTGGATCAAGCAGGGGTTTGATGACGGGGTGTTTCTTATGGTGGGAAGTTTGCAGCCCAATATGGGAGGTGCGATCCTTGCACATGCGATAGCGCGCGACGCGCTTGAAGCCCGCGTCAAGAATGATCCGTTTATTGTTGAAGGGATTGTAACGGCGGAAATTCTTGAGATCACACCGGCACGGGCAGATGAACGCCTTAACTTTCTGATGGGGTGAGCCATGAGCAAAACAACAATCGGTACAGACGGAAAGTGCCGTTGTGCATGGTGCGATTCTGCGCCGGAATTCAACGTCTACCACGACACCGAATGGGGTTTTCCGGTAACCGATGATCGTCGGCTGTTTGAGAAAATCTGTCTGGAAGGATTTCAGTCGGGATTAAGCTGGCGCACGATCCTGACCAAACGTGAGAACTTTCGCGCGGCGTTTGAGGGTTTTGACTTTTACAAGCTTGCGACGTTTGATGACAAAGATGTTGAACGATTGTTGCAAGATGCAGGTATCATTCGACATCGCGGCAAGATCGAAGCGGCCATCAATAATGCCAAACGCGCCTGTGAAATGATCGAACGCGAAGGATCACTGGCAGCCTATTTCTGGCGATTCGAACCTGACGCCGATGAGGTTGCCATTCCACAAACGATGTCGACATCCCCAACATCCATTGCCTTGTCCAAGGATTTAAAAAAACGCGGATGGAAATTTGTTGGCCCAACCACTGTCTTTGCCTTTATGCAGGCCATGGGACTGATCAATGATCATGCGGATGGGTGTTTTTTACGACCCGAAATCGACGATATTCGGCGTTCGTTTGTGCGTCCGGTCTGATGGCGTTCGGAGGTGATGTTGTTGGGTGGTATGGCTGAGGGAAAGAAAGTCAGGCGATACCGAACCTTGGGTCAGGAGCGGATCGGGGATCGGGATTTTGGCCCGGCATCGCCTTAAGGCCAAGGTGCCAAATCAGTCATAAAAGGTAAAATCGAATATTATTTAAATTATGATAGCTTAAAGCTATTAATCCTGTGTGGTACGATTGGCCGCACCACAAAATCAGGAAGAAACCGGCAGTTTCACACAGAATATCGCGCCATCTGGTCCTGTTGCCGCAAGACGAAGATCGCCATTGTGAACAGCGATCAATTCCCGTGCGATGGCAAGACCAAGTCCAGTGCCCCCTTGACGACCGCTGGCTGCAAACGGGATGAACAGGTTCTTGATCGCCTTCTCTGCCAATCCCGGTCCGTTATCAGAGATCAAAACCTCAATGAAATGGCCGTCTTGACGGGCTTCAATATGATCGTGCGCTTTTTGGACGGACACCCATACAGTGTCGGCACCAGCTTCTAGCGGGTTGCGCATCAGATTGCTAAAGGCGCGAAACAACATGTCATAATCTGCTTCAAGCATGACATCGTCGGGCAGATCAATGTCGACCTGTGCCGTGCACGGCAGCGACAGTTTCGTTTCACTCTCGGCTGCGCCGTCCAAAAGTGGGTCGGATTTTTGCAGCAAAATCTGATCGCGGATTTCTTCGATCAGTTCGACAAGTGTGAATTTCACCAAATCACGCGGTGGCGGAGTTTCACGCGCAAAGGACAATGTCTGTTCGCTGATGTAAACCGCCCTTTCCATCGATGACAACAAGCGTGGCACAACCGCGCGGACTTCGTCATCCTGACTTTTGGCAAGCTGTTCAGTCATCAGCATGGATGTGGCCAATGCGTTACGCAGATCATGGCTGATTTTTGTGGCCGCCGTGCCAAGTGCTGCGAGTCTTCTTCGTTGATTAAGCATGGCTTGCAGGTCTTGTTGCATACTTGCCAGTTCCTGACGGGCGACACCGATTTCATCATCCCGATGGCCCGGATCGATAACAGCACTTTTATCCTGTGGCGTTTCACGAAACCGGATCATGTCACGGGTTAATGTCCGCATTGGCAGGACCATCATGCGATTAAGCGCAAAATAAACCAGCCCGGCGGTAAAGAACGAAATCATCAAAGACAATCCCATGACCCGCCAGCCAAAATCGCGCATTGCCTCAGTCAGGGTTTTTTCATGGACGAGGATCTCGATTTCGAAAGTCGGGGCCATGGACGGCATGCCGATAACACGCAGCATCCGGTTACCGGTTTGGGTCAGGGTGGAAAACCCTTCGAGCAAGGCCATTGGAATGGAAAAGCTGGTTAAATCGACATCCTTGTCGATCTTTGCGGGCATATCGTCACGCTGCAGCAGCAATTTTCGATCTTCGCGCCGCAGGATGACGGCCTCGATCCCGGCATTGGATAGCAGTTCTTTTTCCAGATCATCGGGGATCATTTGATCTGGGGTTGCTTCCAGCGCAAGGGCAGCCAGATATGCCGAATCAAGATGGGCTTCTAGCCAGTCGATGCGAAAACGTGCAACCGACGGGGCGAAAACGAAGACTTCTGCGAGCATCACAAAACTGACCGTCAGCACGAGCAAGCGTGCCGACAGCGATTTGGCCCATGGGGGCAGTTTAAGATGCGGTCTTTCCATAGGGAATGTTAGCCAGAGACGATCAAAAATGTACAGAGATACAGAAACTTGGGAACAAACAGTGTTTTATCCAAGCTTCAACAGGAACCGAACAATCTTGCGCGTTTTCTCGCTAAACAGGCTGGGTGTGTACCACGCACCGGCAACACGTTTTGAAAGCTCGCCAAGGGTTGGGTAAGGGGCAATAACGCCAGCCATTGCACCTATTTTCATTTTTTGTGAAATCGCCAACGTCCAGATGCCAATCAATTCCCCGGCCTGACGCCCAACAATGCCAGCCCCGAGAATGCGGCCTTTCGGGGTGGTGATGACCTTGATGAAACCGATTGTGGCATCTTCGGTCCGCGCGCGGTCATTTTCTGCGTAGTCCCAAGTTGCAACCCGAATGTTATCGCCAAATTTTTCACGTGCAGCTGTTTCATTCAGGCCCACTTGGGCAAGTTCCGGGCTGGTATACGTCACCCACGGTACCGCGCTGTGGTTAACCTTTGCGGGTAAGCGGAACAGAGCATTGCGAATGACAATGCCTGCGTCATATCCCGCCATGTGGGTAAATTGCAGTCCACCTGTAACATCGCCGAGGGCAAATATTTTCCGGTTTGTTGTGCGTAAGCGCGCGTCAACCTCAATACCGCGTCGGTCAAAAGCAACGCCGGCATCATCAAGGCCAAGGTTCTCAACGTTTGGCGCGCGTCCTGTTGCCAGTAACAGGTGGCTGCCTTCGATGGTAATATCGGCACCGTTCTGTTCGATTACGACACGGATTTGATCACCGTTCAATTCGACCCGCTGAGTTTTGGCGTTTTCGTAAAGGCTGATCCCCGATGCTTCAATCTCGGTACGGACCACATTAACCATATCATGATCGTCTTTGGGCAGGATCGTCATCATCTCAATGATGGTGACTTTTGCGCCCAGTTGCCGGTGGGCTTGCGCCATTTCAAGTCCAATGGGGCCACCACCGATGATGATCAAATGATCCGGGCATGTTTTGTTTTCAAAGATGGTTTCATTGGTAAAGTAGGGAATGTTTTCCAATCCGTCGATTGGCGGAATGGCCGCACGTGATCCTGTGGCGATGACAAATCGCTTGGCCTGAATGGTTTTGCCATCGGCAACGAGTTCACGCGGGGAGGTGAATTTTGCTTCGCCCTGAATGACAGTGCATCCAAGTTCTTCGAACCGTGCAACCGAATCATGCGGAGCAACTCCGGCGATCACGCTGTGCACATGATCCATCGCCTTGGCAAAATCAACGTCGACTGGTCCGGTTGAAATGCCAAATCGCGATGCGGTTCTGGCATTATGTGCAGCGTGACCGGCTGCCAGCAGCGCCTTGGACGGAATACACCCGGTATTAAGGCAATCACCGCCCATTTTGCCCTTTTCAATAAGGACGACATCTGCCCCCATTTGCACGGCACCGGCGGCAACTGAAAGCCCGCCAGACCCTGCCCCAATGACACAGATATCGGTTTTGATGACATCACTCATTGGATGGGACCCTGTTCTTGTTTTTGCGGAGTTTTTTATAGGCAACGGGCAGCATTGCCAAAACGGCAAGGCCAATGATCGGGGTTAGAATCCGGGGTTCGAAGATCACACCCAGATCGGGTGTTTTGCCCTGATCAAACAGTGCACCCAACCCATCACCGATTGAAACATAAACAAATGTGCCCGGGATGATGCCAACGATCGTACCGAGCACAAAGGATCGTATTTTGACTCCCAAAAGGGCCGGGACGAGGTTCACCAGCCAGAACGGGAAAATCGGGATCAGACGCAGGACCATAAGATAGCTTAAGGCATCTTCGGCAAAGCCCTTTTCCATCTTGCGGATGGCGTTGCCTGCCTTGGCATGCATCAGATCATAAAGCGCATAGCGTGCCGCAAGATAAACAATGACCGCGCCAAGGGTCGCTGCGATCACGACATAGGCCGTGCCAAGCCAGACACCAAACATAAAGCCGCCCGCAATCGTCAAAAGAGATCCGATTGGTAAGGAAAGTGCGACGGAAACGGCATAAATAGCCATAAACGTTATGACGCTTGAAACTGGATTACTGGTGACAAAGTCGCGCAAAATATCGCGGTTTTCGCGCAGGGTATCAAATGATAGAAAATCAAGAACCCCAGCAGACCAGGCAACTCCCAATCCTGCAAGCAAGACTGCAACAGGCCATAGTTTGCGCCAAATTGGTTGCGCACCAGATTGGGGGGCTGGAGATTGGTTGGATTTTTTGTCGGTCAAATCAGGCGCCATTAAGCTGGACTTGGTCATTCGTTTCACGCATTTGCATAAACTGGGGCGCAAAACCTCAAATACAGGATTGCATTAATTTCCAGCAGATTAGAACGAAATCTTGTCCTTGGCTTCTGAACTGCTTTCACCATTGCGTGAACCGTTTGTTAGCCGGTTACTTTGCTATCTGACATGCCTCTGCGCAAAATTGAGCAGTCAGAGGTTCTTGACCTTACGAAAGTCTGGTCGTATCGTCTGCGCACTTCGTGGGATTTGTCGACCGGCTTGCGACCACGTAAAAAATCGCTAAAGAGGGGATACATGGCTTCGGCCCTGACCCATTCATGCCGGTCAGGGTTTTTTTGTGTCCGGATCATACCAATATGACCGGGCATGTAGGAGCAAGACGATGACGACCGAAAAAAAGGCTTCAGATAACTGGCGCGCAGCTACCCGTTCTGTCCGGGGTGGAACCGAACGAAGCGGTTTCTGCGAGACCTCCGAAGCCATCTTCATGAATTCCGGCTATGTTTACGAAAGTGCTGCCGAGGCTGAGGCCTCCTTTGATGGTAGCGGACCGGAACGGTTTGTGTATTCACGTTTCGCCAATCCGACCGTCGGGATGTTCGAAGAACGCCTTGCTCTGATTGAGGGGGCAAAATATTGCCGCGCAACTGCATCGGGCATGTCGGCGGTTTGGAATGCGTTGATCGCATGCACCAAGGCCGGTGGCCGAGTGGTTGGTTCGCGTGCACTGTTTGGATCGTGCGAGTTCATTTTGACAACGCTTTTGCCGCGATTTGGTATTGAAACCGAACTAGTTGATGGCACCGATCATGCTGCTTGGGAAAAGGCATTGTCCAAGCCAGCAGATGCGGTGTTTCTTGAAACACCATCCAATCCGACACTTGAAGTCATTGATATCGCCTTCGTTGCCGATCTGGCGCATAAGGCTGGGGCAAAGGTGGTTGTCGACAACGTTTTTGCTACCCCGGTCCTGCAAAAGCCGATGGAGCTTGGTGCTGATATTGTTGTGTATTCGGCAACGAAACACATTGATGGTCAGGGACGGTGTCTTGGCGGTGCCATTCTGTTTAACGACAAAGAATGGCATGATGATCATTTGACAACATTCTTGCGCCACACCGGTCCAAGCATGAGCCCGTTCAATGCATGGGTTCTGCTTAAAGGGCTTGAAACGCTTAGCCTGCGTGTCGATCAACATATTCGCAATGCAACCGCCTTGGCTGAATTCCTGTCGGAACAGCCGGGTGTGTCGCGCGTTATATATCCAGCACTCAAAAGCCATCCACAGCATGAGCTGGCGATGAAACAAATGTCAGGTCGCGGTGGCGGGCTTATTGCGGTCGAACTTGCAGGGGGCAAGGCGGCGGCGTTTTCGCTGCTTGATAACCTCAAGCTGATTGATATCTCCAACAACCTCGGAGACGCCAAAAGTCTTGCGACCCATCCTTGGACGACAACGCATCAGCGCGTCCCGGCCGAGGACAAGGTGGTCATGGGCATTACCGAAGGCATGCTGCGCCTTTCGGTTGGCCTAGAAGATGTCGACGACCTTAAAGAAGACTTGCTTGCCGCTTTGGCCGTTTAGGGGCGGGCAGTATGTGTTGAACTTTTCGGAATTCGGCCCGTACAAAACAGTGCGGGCCGTTTCGTTTCGGGCCATTATTTTGGTCTGTGCACGAAACAGCTAAGCAAATTATGTCAGGTATCTGGCACTGTGGCTCTGAACTGTCTACATATGCGTCATCAACAGTGATCTTGGCTGAGGAAGATGGACTGGAAATAAATTGGCCTGGAGAATTGCATGTATTCAACCGTGACCAACGAAATCAAGGTTTCGGTACAGCCCGTATTCCTTGAAGACCAGTCCGATCCGGACACCCATCGTTATATCTGGGCCTATCGGATTGAGATTGAAAATCTGGGATCAAAAACCGTGCAGTTGCTGAACCGCTACTGGCGTATCACTGACTCACGCGGGGAGACTCAGGAAGTCAAAGGCCCCGGCGTCATCGGGGAGCAACCAGTGCTGGCCGAAGGGGAGAGCTTTAATTACACAAGTGGCGCACCATTGGCCACGCCGAGCGGATTTATGGTCGGGACTTACGAGATGACAGATATGGACGGGAATCATTTTGATATTCAGATTCCGGCCTTTTCACTTGATAGTCCCCATGGGCAACATACGGTAAATTGATATAAATGCGGGTCAGGAGCCCCACCAAGCCGGGATGCAATCCCGCAAGGAAAAGATAAAAAGGATTTAGTATGTGCAGCGAACACAGTGCGGTAAAACGTCCGACACGTGAAGAAGCAGAAGAAGCCGTTCGCACCCTTCTTCGTTGGGCAGGTGATGACCCCGAGCGCGAAGGTCTGCTTGGAACGCCGGACCGCGTGGCGCGCTCCTATGGCGAGTTTTTTGCCGGTTATCAGCAGGACCCGGCGGAAATCTTGCGTCGTACCTTTGAAGAAACCGACGGCTATGACGAAATGGTCGTGCTGCGTGATATCCGTGTCGAATCTTATTGTGAACACCACATGGTTCCGATCATCGGGGTTGCCCATGTTGCGTATTTGCCGCGCAAACGGGTTGTGGGGATTTCAAAACTTGCCCGCGTGGTCGAAGTGTATTCCAAGCGCCTGCAGATTCAGGAAAAGATGACCGCACAGGTCGCCAACACCATTCAGGAAGAACTGGACCCCCTTGGTGTTGCTGTTGTGATTGATGCCAATCATCAATGCATGAGCACACGCGGTGTCCATAAAACCGGCGTTTCCATGGTGACCAGCCGCATGCTTGGCGCGTTTCGCGATGATCCAATCACACGCCGTGAATTCTTTGCGATGATCGGTCGATAATCGGTTGATCAGATCGATGTGAGTGACAAAGGCCGCAGCATCATGCTGCGGCCTTTAATTTTGCAAGATCGATTACATAATGTGTCGTTCACAGGGCGTGCATGACTTATTCGCGGAAATTGCTATGACAGGATTTGCATGTCTTAAGCACGTTGCCCAACGCACCTTTGAAGTCATCTTCCGAGCCATTATTCGCGGCAACGGTTTTGAGTGCCGCGGCGTTGCTTTCAAGTTGCGAAGCCAAACCTGTGAATTTTGACCAGTCGTCCCAGATTTCAGGCAGAGCTTCGGATGGATGTTTGTCACTTCCTTCGGGGAAAAGCTTGGTAAAGGTTTCGCCCGCATGGGATTCGATGATGCTTGCCGATTTGGCAACCGTCGCCGGGTCATAAGGTAAGGTGCCTTTCATCATTGGCACCATGATCTTTACCTGCTGACCAATTGCCTTCATGACGTCCATGCGTTCCTTGACAACGCCCGTCGCACCTTCATGGGCAATGGCGGTGATGCTTGCTGTCATTGTAAGGGCTACGACCGCCCCGATAAAAATTCTCAACTCTCTTGTCCCTGCTTCTTTTGTCATTGTGTGTGTTTAATAAGGATTTTGGCAGCTTATACCCCAAATCGCGAAAGAGTTTGGTCAACGGAATCGACATAAGATCCACCAAATAAACGAACATGAACCAATAATGGATAGAGATTATACAAATCCCGGCGTTCTTCGAAGAAGCCCGGTTCAATCTTGCTCACCTCATCGTACTGTTTGAAAAATTCCGGCGTCAGATCCCCGAACAATGTGCCAAAGGCAAGTTCGATTTCACGGTCGCCATAATAGATCGCCGGATCAATAAGGCCTGCGATCTTATCGTCGTGACACAGAATGTTGCCGCCCCACAGGTCACCATGCAGCAAGGACGCGGCCGGTTTTTCCGCGATCAGATCGCCAAGTTTTACAATCAGCTTGTCAATCCGGTTTACCAAACGTGCGGGCAAAATGCCTTCCTGATGGGCAACCGTTGCCATATATCGAAGTCGATGTTCGCCAAAAAACGTGATCCAGCTTTTGCTCCGGGTATTTGGCTGGTGCAGTCCGCCAATCAATGTATCAAAAGACAATCCATATTGATCGGATGTGACAGCATGTTGTTTGGCAAGCTGTTTGGCCAAATCACGTTGGACCGATCCAGACATATGACCATCATTGTCAATAAATTCCATCACCAGACAGCCAGAATCGCCATACAACACATTCGGGCATGGAATGGGGGAATGGTCTGTCAGATACCGCAGCATTGCGGCTTCTATATCCAGATTGGCGTCGGCACCCGCCTTAATAACCAGTGACTGGCCGTTATCCAGATCAACCCGCATAACCTTGGCAACACATCCGCCCGACAGGTGTGATTGGGCAATGATTTTCGCCCCGGTCAAATCCGTGATCCGTTGAGACAAAGTCGGATCGGTCATGGATCAAATGCCGTGTTGATCGCGGATATGGGCCAATAGGCGACGGGATGTTTCTTCGATCATATCAAACACATCAACGAAGCCGTTCGGGCCACCGAAATAGGGGTCGGGAACACTTTGACCGGATAATTCCGGATGGTAATCCAAAAAGAGTTTTAGTTTCTGCTGGCTTGTAGAAGGGGCCTGGCGGCGCATATCGCGCAGGTGCCCGTCATCCATGGCCAGAATATAGTCAAACTCTGTGTAGTCGCCGGGTTTGATTTTGCGCGACCGTATATGGCCAAGATCATACCCCTGGCTTTGAGCCATTTCGTGAGACCGTGTGTCAGGTAATTCACCAATATGATAGGCCGAAAGCCCGCAGCTATCGACAGTAACCTGCTCAGACAGACCGGCCGCTGCAACCATGTCCGTAAACACGCCATCTGCGGTGGGCGAGCGGCAGATGTTGCCAGTACATACAAAAAGAACCTTGATCACGCGCGCTATCCAACAATTTTGAGAGGGAATGCGCAAGACTGACATGCGCCGGAATGTGAGGCAATGGCTGCTTGGGGGTGAAAATCATAACGCTGATTTCGCAATCGCAGCAATTATGCAATGTAACAGCTTCGTGACATTTCCAATCTGACCCTGACAGCCATATAATTAGTTTGTATGATCACGCCATATTTTGAATTTTGGTACTGTTTTATGCAGGAATTTGTTTCATTCGGCTTGCACGTTGCGTTGATCCGCCAGTTGGCGTGGTTGCCGCGCGGTTATGATCTTGTGCCGGCAGGGACGGTAGTTACGTCTGCCAAATTGCGCAGTATCATGCTGTCACTCGAAGAGGCAAATGGTCCGGCAGTGCTTGTGCGCCTTGGGCGGCATCTTGCGGCCAAGGAACAAGCGCCGATCCTGACCATGCTGCGCCATGTTGCAACACCGGGCATGATTGCAGATCGCTGGCGCCGGCTCGAAGGATATTCCCACGCGCGCGCGCGAAGCGACTATCAGGTCACAGGGAAGTCCATGACCTTTCATCGCGGTGTCGTGCGTGGTCAGCCTCCAGCGCGGGTTGAAAACCTGTTGTTGCACGGGTTCCTGATTGGGTTGCTTGAGGCCGTCGGGGCCGATTTCATTGATAGTACGATTTTGCCAAGTCACGGGCCCGCTGTGTCGGTCATGCGCAACGGACGTCTGATTGAGAAATTTAAGTTTAATGGGCGCGGTTTGCGGTTTCGCATCAATTGGAAAAGTTTCGAACCGGTTTCCTCCTCTTATCCGTTTATGGCCAATATGCCCGGAACGGCGCCTTCTATTTCGGCGCAGCGCCCTATTGTCCAGCAGCTCTGTACCATTCTTGAGCAGGACATCGGGCGAAGCTGGACGATTGACGATGTGGCGGCTGCTCTTGATACGTCTGGTCGGACGCTGCAGCGTCGTCTGCAATATGCCAACAGTCGTTTTTCCGATTTGCTGCGTCTTGTTCGGGTGCGCGAAGCATGTCGTCTTCTGTGCGGGACGACATTATCCGTTGGTGAAATCGGCTTTTGGTGCGGGTTTACCGACAATGCGCATTTTTCACGTGATTTCAGAAGGTTGGCCAGCATGCCGCCGTCGGTCTATCGCGAAGCAAGCTATGGGCACGCAGGGCTGACACGGGCGTAACCATCGTTGGACGTGGATGACCAATGAGCGGGCAGTGATTGACCCCTTTGGCATCCTTGTTTATCAGCTGATCGCACATGCCACACAATCCTGTGCCCGGCACTGATGATCTTTCCAGTTTGCGAGGCTGCCATGACCAACGCATCCAAAAACGACGGCCAATATGCCGGTTTCCTGCCGCCTTTTTTCCACGATCGGCCAGATGTCGATGACGTCATGATCAAAACGTGGGCTGTCGGGGATGGTTTGGTTGATCATTCGGTTCCCGAAATTCCTGCCCTGCTTTCGCTGTTTTTTGATCTGGTGGCACCGGCTGCTCAACGTTCTGGCGTCACGGGGTTTGCGATGCTTTGGCTTGATCGTCATCCGCATGAAGAACCAGGTTGGCGCCTGTCGCTTGGCCATGTTGGAACGGTCGATGACCTTGAATTGGCAGTGGCCAAGCCACTTGCACGGCTTGGCGGTACAGCAAAACTGGCTGAATTTGAAACAGAAAACTGGCATGTGACCCGTCCATTGTGGCGCAAGCGTGCAGAGCCGGTAAAGCTTGTCTTCTGGGGGGACTTTGCCCGTCATGCACGTGCCGTTTTGGGGCATGGTGATGGATCAGGGTTTTATCAGCCCCTTGGTGCGGGGCTTCGGTCTGATCACGTCGCAGCCTCTTTGCCACTGCTTGAAGATATGCTCGGCGAGCCATTCCTCGTAAACGGGATGGGGTTCGAAGATGCCCTGCGGCTGGGGATTGCACTTGGCCGCGCGCATCTGATTGAAAGCTGGATTGAGGCCGGTGGGATGGAAAAGGAGCCGTATTTCCGCCCGATGCGCATTTGGCATCAGGCTTGGCTGTCCTATGCGCTGATTGATCCTGCTGTCGCAAGTCTTGCTATGTCGGGGCAGCCACCAATGCCTGCGTTGGATTTTTCAGGCACTGCCACACCTGATGCCCGCCGTAAGGCCCTTGATGATGTCTCGGCGTGGCTAACGACTGTCTTCTTTAATGATGAACATCCCGCGTTGCGAAATGCCTTTGTTGCCGGTGTGCAAAATGCCGTTTGGCTCGACAGTGACCTTCAGCAATATGTTCAGCCACAGCAACGTGCAGAAATCTTGCAAGGTTTGATGCCCTATTGTCGCTGGTTTTTGGCGATGGCGCTTTATAACCATCTGGGCAATCTCGCTTCTGGGACGGCGCGCGAAGATCAATCGGAATTTTATGCGGCATTGGTTGATACCCTGCCCGAACTGGCCCCGCTTAGTGATCTTGCCACCCAGCGCGATATCGAACAGCACATCATTCGCGTTGATGCCGCCCGGGCGGCATCTGCGTTTGACACACTTGTCTTGCCATTTTGTGATCTGCTGATGCCGCGTCGTTCATTCGATGCGGCACGTGCCTGATCGCACAGAACAGGTCTCACACGCAAAAAGGTCCGCCAGTATCGTACTGGCGACCTTTTTTGTTTTTGCCGTGATTAATGCGTGTGGGCGGCAATCGGTCGGCTTGATACAATCTTGAACCGGATCGCAAGGCCGCTTACAGCGACAAGGCTTGCAATCACAATGCCCCAAAACAGGCCAGGCACCCCCATGCCTTGCGTGAATGTCAGGTAATATCCCACCGGGATCATGATGCACAGATATGATACCAGATGCAGTATGGTCGGTGCCCATGTGTCCCCGGCACCGCGCAATGCATTGATCGCCGCATTTTGCCCGCCGTCGGTTGGGAAGATAATCGGCATCAGAACCAGTACCGAAACGGTCGTCACGATTACCGCACCATCTTTGGTAAACAGATGGGCAACTGCATCAGGAAATAGATAAAGCGGCGCGCTTAACACAAACATCACCGCCATCGTGGTCAAAAGCCCGACCCAGCCGGCAAGTGCCATGTCAGGTCTATCGCGTCGGCCATAGGCAATGCCAACCCGAACCGAGGTGGCCGATGCCAGTCCAAGGGCGACCATGAACATCAAGGCTAACATTGTCATGGCAATGCCATAGCTTGCGGCCGCAACAACACCCAACCTTCCGGCAAAAAGCTGCATGGCGGCAAACGCACTTGTTTCCATGCCCTGGCTGGCACCGGCGGCATATCCAAGATGGCGTGCCTTGTGCGATGCCTGCCACCAGCCGGAAAACCCATTGCGAATGCCATAAAGGCTATGGCTCTTCATCAACAGAATATAACCCAGTAAACTGAATGCCATGAACCAGCGGATAACGGTTGATGTCCATGCTGCACCTTCAGCGCCCAGTTCCGGTAGGCCAAAGGCCCCGTAAACCAGACCATAATCCAAAACCAGATTGATCGCATTTGCACCAATCATCATCATCATGCCAGGTAACGGGCGCTGCAAGCCTTCAAGGAAAAACGCGCAGGTAATATAAATCATGGCTGCGGGCATTCCGATCGACAGGATCATTGCCAACTCGCCTGCATTCTGTGCGATGTCATCAGGCTGACCGGTCGCGATAAACAGCCACTGCGATTGCCACGTCAGGATCGTAAACAGAATACCGATCAGCACGGCATAAGGCATCGCACCTCGCCAGACCAGACCGGCTTCGATCATATTGTCGCGCCCGACCGCATGCGACGTCAGGATCATCACCCCTGTCAGGAGCCCGATTCCGGTCACCATCAAGGTCGTGAACGGCGCATGGGCGACATTAAGATAGGCCAGTCCCGCGCTGTCGTAATTACCAACCACAATGGTGTCGACAACCGACATGATCAGCATGCCAAGCCGCGCAATGGTGACGGGCAGGGCAAGCCGGAACAGTTCGCTTAGGTGACGCCGTACCCGGTTATTTGGATAAAGCGGTGTCGGGGATGCTTTTGGCTCAATAGGCGGTGGTGCCGGTGTCCCGTCCTGTGGGGCGATGGTCATCGGAACGTTTCCTTATCATTTTATATCCGCAAAGCCAGGCATCAAAATCTGGTGTGGTGGCGAGATGCCGGTTCGTGGTTGTTCATGTCCTTTGGGACACGACTTTTTAAGTGTCGAGTTATCGTGTTGACGGCAATGGTCGATGGGGGATGGCCGTGATCAGTTTTGCTGGATCATCGGTGATTACGGATGTAACACCCCATGCGAACAGTTCACGCGCACGATCAACCTCATTAATTGTATAACAAACAAGCGGCACTCCGGCTTTGACAATCTCGGCGGCACTTACCGGTGTCAGCGCGGCATGATCTATATGAATGGCGGATGCACCCAGGCGGTCGTACTCTGCTTTCCAGTTCTCAGGCAGCGTTTCAAGCAACCAGCCACATGGAATTTCAGGTGCATGTTTGCGCATTTCGGCAACAGCAATATCATCGAAACTTGAAATCAGGATTGGAAGGTCTTTGGCGCGCTTTAACTCGGCAATGACTTCATGACATAGACGCACCGGATCGCAGCCCGATGGCTTGATTTCAAGGTTTGCACCCATTTCCATAAAATACAGCGTTTCAAGTGTATCGGTCAGGGTCGGAATACGTTCACCCTTATATATGTCTGAAAACCAGGCACCGGCATCGAGCCCGCGCAAAGTGGCAAGATCGCTTTGGTGAATTGACCCCTTGCCGTTTGTTGTGCGTTCAAGTGTCTCGTCATGGATCAGGACACATTTATTGTCGGCACTCAGTGTCACATCGCACTCGACCCATTTGGCATTGCGCGCACCGGCGACGCGGAATGCGGCAATGGTATTTTCCGGGGCCTCAACCGAAGCTCCGCGATGGGCGATGATGTGGGGAATCTTGAACACGGGCTTTGCCTTTTGTGATGTTGCGGCAAAACACTGGCAATTGGTGTGTGCACTGCCCGGTGCGCCGCTTGAACTTGCTACGAGTCTCTTACGCCAGTTGTTTTCTGTTAAAAAGCGAAAATCTTGTGTCGTTTTGAACGCGGCTATGTGCGCATTGGCAGCGAAGTCATTGGACTCCATATTGTAATTGGTCGGTCAAAGTTGAAAATCTCTGGGGTTTGGGGTGGTATGCGCACATGTGGTGCATACCATGCATTTGGCTGAACCCTTGGCCAAACCACCCAAACACAAGGGTTTGCGCCGCCCCTTCTGCAGACGCTAAAAACAATCGGGCAAAATCTCCAGAAAACTTGAAAAAAGGTGTTTACAGGTTTGTTACTGGGGCCTATAACCCGCCTCCACCGACGAGGCGCGGCGCTGACGAGATTGGC